>Ga0214543_1001596_pt1 | contig 44093 bp, 28 predicted proteins | sample CNSS2metaG_FD_160094 | JGI IMG/M metagenome (GOLD analysis project Ga0214543, IMG submission 160094) | Root nodule microbial communities from cowpea collected in UCLA plant growth center, Los Angeles, California, USA - CNSS2 | ecosystem: Host-associated > Plants > Roots > Nodule | place: USA...
AGTTTCGTAGCTTAGATATCAAATATTTAGAAGGTTTGTAAGAAGAAGTTTTCCGGTACAAGTAAGATTCAAACCTACTAATGCACGATGCTTCACCAAATGAGGAAACTAAAAGTCCACCGAGAAGCTTGTCATCAGTGATTTTAGATAGAATTAGATTATCCTTCACATCTTCAAATAGATTATTCTTTGGACCTTTAATTACAAAAACAATAAATTAAAATCAAATAAATTCCAACAATATTAATATCAAAATAACAATGGCGTTTGAAAATAGGAATATAACTTTGAAAGATTAAACTTACCTATAGAGATTGAGTTTTGGTATGTGCAAAAAAATATGATCAAAATGGAAAAGGTCATGGAAGCTGCAACTAACAATATTTTGAAACTCTTCAAACTGTTCCCATCTGCCATCCTGATTTGATGACATGCATATACAAATCAAATATAAAATGGATAATTATGTTCATTGAAATAGCAACAAAAACATAAATACGATGAAATACAAATAAGTTTACTTACACTCTAATTTAGAATTGTATTTGATCCAAAAGAATGAAAAATCCAAGAAGGTAAATCGTACATATTTATGGAGGAGTGATGATAGTCTTTTTCTTCCAAAACAAACCAACATAGCTCATTAGGTTGCCTAACATTATTTAATAATTTGGTCATATGAAGCACTTTTTCTACCAATTTTTTTAACTTTTATTTTGTGTTCTAAAGTCAAATTATATATATCATTAGATCATGAGAATGGAAGTTACACGTACACTACAGTAGTACTAAATTAAATAATATTATGTAAATTGGTATTGTTATATTAGTAATATTAATATATAATAATGTATTATAATAATTTAAGAAGACTATTAAATAATAGTAATAATAAATATTTAACGGAAAATTAATAAAATATAATCGTAAACGTCAAAAACTCCGATAACAATTTAGAATCAAAAGTGAATATAAAAGATACATGTTACCTAATACTATATATCCTATCAATCAAAGTATCCATTTTTTACATAGGAGAGTTCTAATCTTTTATCATTCAATTATTATTATTTTTTTCTAAATTTTATCTTACAGTTTTTTTTCCCCACATTTTAGTTCCAAATTTTAAATTTTTGAACAACCTATCATTTAAATTCTTTTCGACACATTTTCCGATCAAACACATAATTTTAATCAATCGTGTTTATACAGTTACAGATATTTTTAATCACATAATGATAATATTATTAATTAATTAAAACATAATTTAGTATTAAAAAATATTACGTTATTTATTTATTTATTGAGTAAATAGACGCAGTGTGAAAGAGGAAGGGGAAAGGGGCAATGGCGGAGGGAGTGGGAGATTCAGACCCATGGCTGGGAATTGATAAGCTCTATCACCTTCTCATGTCTTTCTTTCTCACTTTTCTCTTTTACTCTTTCGCTTCTCTCACTCCATATCGCCGCCACGCTATTTCCATCGGATCTCTCTTCTCCCTCCTCGCCGGCGCCGCCAAAGAGGCCGCCGATCACCTCGGCTACTTCCACTCTTCGGGGGCTTCTGTCAGGGACGCCCTTGCCAACATCCTCGGCGTCTGCATCGCTTCCTTCGCTCTTTCTCTCTTCCCATTCTCACTCCGATCCCCTCCGCCTCATCACACGCGTGCCCTTTCCCTTGTTTGATCATGGTAACTCTTCTTTCGCTTTTTTTTTTATTTCATTTCTATTTATTTTACTCTAGGTAAGGCCACCTATGTGATGCTTAATTGCTCGTATTTTCAAATCATATATTTATGTACTTCTCTTCTATGTGCAATTCATTTTCAAACATTTCGCATCATTCGCTGTTATCTTCATTACATTTACCTCCCTCAACCGCAACTCTTCCCATTAGGTGGACCTAGCTACATTGATCAAGTTGTGTAACTCTTTGCATATGAAATCTCTGACCTCTCCAAAACGAAGGGTAAACGTTGCCACTTAGGTAGATTAAAACAGATTTTTTACGCATAATTTTATAAATCTGAGGTCAACTTTAGATACCATCAATTTGTAGCGTATAAATGACTCTAGTTCATGGTGTTAGAGTTATAGTTTTCAGCTGTTTATATGGTCTGTTGTTTTATCCATTATTAACCGCCATGGGAGGGCTACTCTCGTATTATGTATGTGTTGGAATGACAGAAGTATTGAAAATTTCACATCAATCATTTAACATCAACTAAACATATGATCTTATATAATTAGGTGTAAATCTTAATTTACTTAATCGGTTTATTGAGATTAAAAATTCAACTTAAATGTCAACTTCTTAATATAGTTTTCCTGTATCATCAAATTTGTTTCCTATATCATAAAGTTTAACACATCTTCGAGATTTTATCTACTAGGACATGAATTTGGTCGTTTTTACTAACTAATCGATCTTATTTTCATGTTCCTTTTCAGGACAAAGATAGAGAAAAAAAGGAAAAGAAATTGTATTTTTATGCACTAAACACCACTCATTTTTGCCATAATACATTAAATACACCATAGTCGTCAGCTCACATTTTATACATCTATCATTTTGACGAACCAAACTTTCTCTCTTTTTGCTTGCTTTCTACAATATTTATATATTATCATTTGAAAAAGTACGAACATCCTACAATGTTGCAGTGTCCAAGTTGGATCCTGATGACGATAGAGCAAGTCACCTTCTGAAGCTGATTGAAGCCTTTGCTTTGGCGTCATCGTCTTCTTCGGGCAGCTTCACTGCAGTGTAGGTACCTGCACCGGCTAAAGCTCCAAGTACGGGAGCTACCAGATAAACCCATATGGCTTTGTAGTTGTTTGCGGCGATGGCAGGACCTAGTGTTCTTACTGGGTTCATTGAGCCTCCTGATACTGGCCTGCAATTCAAGGTTAAGCATATTTAACCAAACTCCACTTTTTAGGGGCAATTTTAGACGACTCTACTTTGTTTCTGTGATTTGTTGAAAAAAATAGCTTTTGAGGCAGCTAAGAATTCTTTTCGATCAAGGTATGAGGCTGGGGATTTTGGATTGAAAAAGTGCTTAACAGTAAGCAATGGAGTGAGTGAAAGCTTCTTTATTTTTTACCTTGGAAGGATGAGAATGAGGCCATATATATCTTCAGAAAATAATAATCTATAATGACTTTCGTTTCTAAAGCTTAAAGTGAAAATTACAGTAAGATTTAAGCGAACCATGATAAAGAAGTGGCATATTCACCATAAGATTTAAGTGGCTGCAATTACCGTAAGCTTTACTAAAACAATGATAAATATACTCTTTCAAAGTTTATTTTAGATCAACCTTGTGTACTTCTACTTCATTCTCCTTTTTTGAACTTGTTTGCAATCCATTTTATAATTTTCGAACGGTGACTAATAGCATAGTTTTTAGAAGATTACTAGTATGTTTGAAACTCATTGAGGATAGAACAATTGTATTTCAGAAGTGAACCTGTACCTATTAAGTTTTCAAAATTCACTTTTGAAACATAAAATGTATACACTTAACGATGCTTTAAACTTAAAAGAGGGAAAAATAAATCCTAAACTCAAATCTACAATTAAATAAATAAAAAAAATTGATCAAAATTGAATGGGATCTTATATCCTATTTAACATGAAGAGACTTACTAAAGTGTAGTGTAAGATCTCAAACTGTTCAAAAAAAGACTAAAATCCTCTCTCTTTTTTTAAAGAAAATGATAGAAAAAAAAGTATCAAGTCTCTTTTCTCTTTTTTCTCACCATCTTCCTCTGATAAAAATTATGTGTGACTGTTAAATTGTGAAAACTCTATAATTGGTTCAATTTATTATACAAAAAGGAAATCTTTGTTTTCATTAGCTTGCTGATGGAATGTTCAAAAGCAAGTTACTATTTCTCAGAATTGATGTATACTAAACGTTACCTCTAAATTAGCATCTGAAATTGTAAGTGCCAGTCATTTCAGTTTGCTCTTTCAAAATTATCATTTAATTTTTAAATTTGTATGAAGCCATTCGTTTAAATTTTACCATTTACTTAAAGTTCTCACTTTTTATTTAGTTTTTAACATTATAAAAACATTCAATTCAATCTCTCCAGTTAATAAAATTGAGAAAATAAGTATCGTGAATGGCAACTTCATGAACTAATTCTGTAAATAACATGTTTTACAGTAACGAGTACATATAAGAAATCAATTTGGTAAATTTGTTTTGTTTAGTAACTTTCGTTGTTCTTTTTTAGGTACCCATGAGTAGTTAGCAGAGACATAAACGGTGACATACCCTGCTATCAGTATGTTGAGCATCACAGTAGCTCCCACCGCGATTCCCGCGAGTTCTCCCACCTGCAATTACATCCATCACGGACTTAGATGCTACACTAATCCGTATATATATATACTTGTTCTGGTTTAATCATCGATTCAAGACGTTTGGATCACGAATCGATGATTAAATCAGAACAATAATTTTATACTTATGCGTACAAATACGAATACATATACACCCTTCATACTTTATTAGCTAAAACAGGTGTCAACTCTGTTTCTGCAGAAACTGTTAATTGGTATTAAATTTGATTTATTCCCGGTAATTGTACGTTTCCAGATCTGTGCTTGATTGTTAAATAAGGGGTGGTGATGTTGCTGTTTTTATGTTCAAAGTAGGAAAATATTATTTTGTGGTTCCAAATCCTTAAAACGCGGACAAAGCATGATAATCTCACTGCAAAATAAGCATAAACTTTCATTTCATGTGCCTCAACAATAATATTTTCTGGATCTGTCGCACAACCCATCACACTTGTCTTCAACTTTCATGCATAGACTAAGATTTGAAATAATGTCAGTGTAAAAAATAAGTCCACTCCTTATCAATTTTCATCAGAGAGATTCTTTTTACATGCATGAAATTTAACGTATACAAACACTAACCGGTTTTGGATTAATATATATAACCTTTTGTAGATTAAAATTGAATTCAGTTTTGTTAAAAGTTTATGTGGCAGGAGTGTCCAAAAGTTTATGGAATCACGAAAAGTACTTTTTTTTTTTTTGTTTTTCCCTGATAAAACAAAACTGTTCCTCTGTCATCAATCAGACATCATGGTCATGGAACATAAACAAAAAAACCACGTGTAAGGAGACAGAGAGAGAAAAGAAAAATAGACTCACAGCTCTGGTGTCGGTGGCGACTGCAGTGACAACGAACATGAGATTGAAGGCAATAATGAACTCCAAAGCAAAAGATTGGCCATATCCCCCGGAAGGAACGGTGACTCCACCACTCATGAAAGGGTGATAAACCCCTTTCAGAGCAAATGCGGCACAAATCGATGCCAAAACTTGTGCACCAATATACATAGGCACCTGCAGTATTATATATATCAATGAAGATGAACCTGTTTTTTCGTAGAAAAATAATTAACTAAGATAAGAGTTGTTGTACTTACATGCTTCCAGGGGAAGTGCTTCAATGCAGCGAAGGAAAGGGTGACAGCAGGGTTGAGATGAGCACCGGAGATGTGGCCGGTGGCGAGGATGACGATCATAACGGCGAGACCGGTGGTGGCAGCGCAGCCTATGAGGGTCTCGGAGCCGTTAGTCTTCTGGTTGACAATGGCGGCGGCAGTGGCGGCGAACATGAGAATGAAGGTGCCGATGAACTCAGCACCGACCTTTCTTGCTAGAGGGACAGTAGGAGGCGGTGGCAAAGAGCAGGAGACGGGTGGTAATGCTCCATCTTCTATGGTCCAATCCTCCACAGTGAAGCATCTACAACTCTTGAGAAGCGATTTCTTGTTATTACCATTATTAGTCCTATTGGTGAAACCTCCAAAAAGAGGTGCACCAGGAGTTCCTGGGGTGGCAGGTGTTGAAGGGATTTCGTCATTGTTGTCCATACCCCACAAAGAGAGATGAGAAATGTTTGTGTGTGGTGAGAAGAGAAGAGATGAGAGGCATGTGTATATATAGTGGTTGGTTGAGTTGATTGCAGAATGAGAAAGGAAAAAGGAGTGAGTGAAGAAGTGCAGTGGTAGGGTAGGCATATTAACAAATGGATGGTGGGACATTGAAGACTCCAGGTTCAATTCAGACAACAGTCGCAAACTTCGGGCATCAGTCACTCAATTCTTTTCCAATTCTAAGTATTTGGGACAACCTCTGTAAGATCATTTCCGACCATTTCTCGTGCTTTCAATGGATACAAATATAAAAAAAGACTGAAATATGTTTTCAGTCACTATATATCAGTGCCTAAATTATAAGTCCTCGTAACTAAACGACGACGGTATAAAAATTTACTGACGTAACTAACAACGTACTTTTATGTTCATGTGTTTGTGTTGATAAGTGTGTATCCATGTTAGCATATGGACACACATGTAGCAATTTTGTGATGTCTTATTATGAGAATTGGATCTTTTTTATTTTAAAGTTCGAATATCTTTCTGTTCTTAGACCTTAAAAACGAATGAACTAATCTTTAATCAAAAGAAAATAAGAATTTATTAATATTATAAACAATATCGTCATATGTGTGTTCACGTGTTGACTTAAACACACAAATAACATCGTTAATTAATCATGTCAAATACTTAATTTTGATAAATTATAATAAATATGTCTATTTATTTTTAAACTTTGGAAATCACGTACTATCAACAAGTTTAAGATAAAAATAAAATTTAATTTTATATTATAGATCAGAAACTAAAACATACTTAATCCATATAAAAATAATATTTTTCCCTCAATTATTGATTGAGAATTTATCTCTGACTTTATAAGAAAGTTGAACAATAAGTTAAAAAGGAAAGACACCAAAATATATTATCTTAAATTTTTAATCGAAGGTGGTGTGTAGTATTTGCACTAAAAATTTCCTAATTAATTGAAAAAACAAAACATGTAATTTTAAAATGCACTATTATTTCTGAATTACATATTTTCTTCTTGGATTGACTCTATTTAATTTCGTCTACGTAATGGTGGTTTGAAAAAAATAGTTATTTATTCTCTGAATTTAAAACTATAACCTAATATTAGGATGAAAAATAAAAACAAAATATCATACAGACAAATGTGGATTTTGTAGGCAAATGTGATTCTCCCACCACAATATAAATAACATGAAAAATTAAAATTAAAAAATTTTGCGGACATCATAGATGATCCATTTGTACTATCTCACAAAATTAAAATTAAAATTAAAAAATTGTACTATCTTACGAAATATTTTGTTTAGCTTTCAAAAAAAAATAGTCTATAAATAGTTATTATTTTTCAAGTATAAAAAGACAGAAAAAAGTACAATAAGAAAAATAAACTAATGGGATGTAAGTAAATAATAAAACGGGAAAAGAGAAAACAATTGTATGTATATAAGTGGAAAATATGAGTTCCATGGTGCAGTGTACCTACGAAATTTTGAGATGACATTAAAAATCTTGGTAACTGGGTGACATATATACACCTTTGACAATGTTGTGTTAGAAATCAGTATGTAAATGTTTTTTACGTAGGTCCAATGATATTTCATAAATGTGATGAAAAGATTGCAGTTTTAATTTGAATTTGTTTTTGGCTAGTTAGTGTCCTCCTAATGATAAAAGCAAAGACAAATACGCATATTTATTGGTGGAGAGTAAAAGGAAGAGAGGGTTCTGGTTGTGGTTCTGGCAGCAATTATGGAATGCTATCTGCAAAACTGATGAATATGACCCATCAACCACAAGCTTTGTGGGTAGCATGCATCGAAGATTTCATGGCGATCATTGTTGTGTTACTGCTCCAGAATCAGCATAATGATTAATGAGATTTATGTCTCAACTCTGAAACTGTTTGCTGTCATTTTGAAACATCAAATCATACAGGGATAGAGAGAAAGAAGACCCTAAAAGTGTCTTCCTCCAAGTAACTATGCGTAGGGGGCACCAATTCTTTTCTTGTCTTAACATTTGTGGTTTTCTTCCTCTTTCATGTCCTTTTCGATTCTGGGAATTTATCAATAATTATCACCAAATGCCCCTCGTACTAACGTTAATTATCAATCTGGTTTTACTTCTCAAATTCATGCTTCAGATAACTTACTGCAGCTTAGTTGACTAAAATTGAAACCAGAATTACCTGTGATACAATAAAATAGCATATATAATAGATCATAAGATGTTGGTTAGTGTTGGGTTTGTTCGAGAGATATCATTACGAACATACATTACCGTTGAGACATTAGTACAAATCACACATAAGATATTGACACTATTTCTGATCTAAAATTTTAAAACAATGTATCTTTTTTCATTTTTACTTAATGTGAAACTTAGATTCATTAATAAATTTTTAATTATGTGTGTTAGAAGTGGGGTTTAAGCCCACAAAACCGGCTTGTAAGGTGAAGATTGCACCCACTTATATATTGTGTCTTATCTCTAGTCGATGTAGGATTTTCAACACACCTCCTCACGTAGTCCCTTAACGGCCCGATATCGAGTGGAACAGAATATTTAAGAAAGTTCACTAGGATAAGCTCTAACTTGGCTCTAATACCATATTAGAGGTGGACTTTTTAAGTCTAACTCAATTCCATAAAACCGGCTTATAAAGTGAGAATGGCACCTTATCTCTAATCGATGTGAGACTTTCAACACTTTGAAAAATATGTAGGGTGGGATTGATTTAGGAATGAAGAGGAGGTGAATTTGAAAGGCAGTGCATGAATTACAATATTGAAAGGTGGGACTCCAACAAAAGATGAAATTAAGATTGGTCAAAATGAGTTGGCATTTTGTATCATTTTGTCCTCCACTTGACGCACTCCACATCACTTGGTCAACTTACTTCAAATATAGAATTCTGCCTGCACACGCTATGTACCATGTTGTTTCAATGTGCACCGTTCCTTTTTCTCTTTTCTTCTCTCATTGGTTTCAATAATGTTCTCCCTTTAATTTTAGCTAATTGTGTTATAAACCAAAAAGCTGATTTGACTCAAACAAGATACCTTAGACGTAGGAAACTGCACCTATAAAAAAATATGCAGATTCTGCAGGCGCAACAGATAAGTTAACAACAACTATTTCCATGACACACAACATAATGCATGCTCGTTGTTTATAAACCACAATTTCTCAAAATGAGTCTTCAATCAAGCATGTTGGCAGTGCTAATAAAGTTAACTCAGAAAGAAACCTTTCGCGTTTCATTTCACCATATATGTCAAAATGGCCCGCATACAACAACGCTTAATTATTACCTAAGTTTTTTGGTGTTGAAGGAAATTTCAGTGTCATTCCCTACTCATTAATCATGAGTTTTACAGTGTGCTAACACTCACTTTGACACAAGAGAAAACAAAAAAAAGTAGTGACTCTAATTGCTCCACGTTTCGCCCTCACATTTGATTGCTTGGAACCAGGTGTGAGGATGACTGAAATTTTGGCCCCACGCCATTGCCAAACCTTATGAATCAGTTAACACTCAATAACTAGCATTGGTGGTTTAACCTCAAACTCAAACATGTATCGATACGGATTGTTATTTAGCCAAACCAACCAAAGAGACAACCTCGTATGTTATCGAAAACAGAGTTCAATTCACAAAAAGAAATTGATTATACTCTCATTCAAAACCTTAAGACGATAGATTTATGGAACTTCGGTGTAATGAAAAAAGGAAGTGAAAGAGAAGGGCCAGAAAATTAACATGATGCAGAAGTGGAGAGCATATGATTAAGTGCAATTCTTATTATTATAATTCTAAGAAAGAAAAGACAAAAGATGAGAGAGAGTTAATGGGTTGTTGAATACATAAGCCTTCCCTGGCTGTTACTAATACAGAATTTCTCCACTAATCAGAAAAAAGAGAATGCCCAATAACTCTGACTTAGGTTATTTATTTGGTGTGGTCTTCGGATAAAGATTCTGCTTTGAAGATAATGTAAATATGACATATTCCAACTTCATCATAGCCAACACTTTATCTAACTTAGTATATGTTTTTTATATTTCAATTGCTTCCAACATATTATTATACCCTTTCATTATTTCTTTTATCTTGATACTTTCATTATTTACATTATAAGTATTCTCTTTTCAACTCATTAATGTTAAAATATTTAATTAAGGACTTTACGCATTATCTTTTCAATGGTGCATATCAAACTCTTTTATTGATATGTATTATAATGAAAGAGACATAGGTAAGTAATATGACATATGTCTTGATTATATAATTGAATAAATTATCATTTGGATAGTGCTGCTTAATTTTTATAAACAACTTTTTCTTTGCTTCATTTTTAATAGCTTGGGTAAAATTCAAAATTACAATTTGATAAAAATAAAGCATTTTTTTTTCAATTTTGCATTTGCGAAAATGTTGATGACCTCCTGAAAACTAAAATACATATAATCTTAAAGTGAGAATTAAGTAATTAAAATTATACATCGACAATAATTGAGGATTCAACTCGTTAAGAATAAAAGACAGTAGTTAATTAAAAATTGAAAATCTCGTTAAACCAACATTTTATATCTTCCGTTGCTATAATAATCATTCAACTTTGTTTAGTTCGCTATAATCATTCATCAACTTTAACAAGTGCAACGCATGATGATGAAAAAAAAGGACAGATTGTAATCTATGTCCATTATATTTTCAATAATTAAAATATCATAAAATTTAAAATAAGTAAAAGAAAAAAAAAGAAACAACTTTGAATTTAATTCAAACTTCAAGAAGTCTTGATCACACATTAAAAAATAAAGTTCCAAAATAACTAAAGAAGGTGTTAAAAAATAAACTACTATTATCAAAATGAAATATAAATTAATTTGTATTTAGTGATTTTTATGCCTAAAATTTGTTTAACCAAATATCTAAATTAATACTTTAATTTGTATTTAGTGATTAATATTTAGTAAAATAAGTGAACACTTAACCCATGATAAATCAATCAGAATTAAAAAAAATTATAAATCATAGAAAAAGTGATAAAAAAGTGAAGTAAATTAAATTGACTTATTTTTACCTTATAACCAAATTAGTTCACTTTCACAATCTTACCTTTTTAATCTTAATTGAGTGATATTAAATATTAGGGTTAAATATGTTTTTGGTCCCTCAAGTTTGAGCGAAATTTGGGTTTAGTCCCTCATCAAAACTTTTGACCAATTTAGTCCTTCGTTTTCCAAACTGCGTGAATTTAGTCCTTTTAACCAAATTTTGTTAAGTTTATCTGACATTTCAAACGCATTTCATGATAGTATTTAAATTATATATACTGTTTGACACATTTTTGCTTCAATGTTAACTTAAATACTATCATGAAATGCACTCGAAACGTTAGATAAACTTAACAAACTTTGGTTAAAAAGACTAAATTCACGTATTTTGAAAGATGAATGACTAAATTGGTCAAAAGTTTTGATGAGGGACTAATTCTAAATTTCGCTGAAACTTGAGGGACCAAAAACATATTTAACCCTAAATATTATAAGATCAAAAAACATGTTTTACAATTTTAAGACGCTAAAAAATTCCTTACATTGTAAATGACAAGAAATTTGTTCAAGAAAGTGAATTTAAAAGCAGAAGAAAATAAAATGGATTTTTCAACCCTTTCTTATTATGAATCAATGAACCGTTCAAAATCTCACTTGAGGTTTAGAAAAACATAAATGGGCTCGCTCAGCCCATTAGGTTAAATGGTTTATCGCAAAGCAATCCATACTTAAAAGGTATATACTTTTTTGTAAAAATAAAAAATAAAAATTTAGTTTTACTTTCCAATTCTAGGGATGGTGCGAGAATAATAAGCACTAACACATTAGTTTTCAACACACCACTTATTATTTATTGAATTTTACTAAAACGTTTTGTTTATATCAAAATTATAATTTTATTCAATTTTATATGACAGTAAATTGTTTAGTAATACTATTATTTATAATATATATTACTACATAAATAGTAAATAGTGACCAATTTGGTGATTAGGTTTGTAGTCCAAAAAATCAGGAAAGGTTTTTCTTCCTCTTGTGATATGTGATTTGTTGGTAGTTACTACTGAAATTAACAATGGATTAGTAGTATACAATAAGAAATGCATATTTATATTTTAAGTTTGTAATTATTAATTTAAATTATAGTAAAAAGTAAATTTTAATATTTTATAATTTATTTTAAAATTAATGAAAAATTAAATTTATTAATAGATATAAAATATTATTGAGTAGACAAATAAGGAAGTGAAAATTTTTCAAAACAAATTATCATTATTTAAGGACCAATATAGTGATATTTTTTATATTTATATATTTGACCACTAAATTGATTTTTATGTAAAGTGGTTATTAAATTAGTTTCGACACTTGGTTACTAAATTAGTTTCAACATAATTTATTTTCATATAATTTGTTGTTAAATATTTTATATATATTTAAAAACTAAATTGGTTTATAAATTACAACCGAATTGGTACCTAATATTAGCTCCAATATTTATAATTATTTTTAACTATAAATTGGTTCTAAATGAATTAGTAACCGATTTTATCATTTAAGTAACAAATAATTTAGTTTCTAAAACAAAATTTTCTTTTAGTGCTAAATATGTCTTTGTCAAACGTGAAAATAATAAATTTATACTTGATTTTCAAAAACGGAACAAACACTGGGAAAAAAATTGATTTTTCGTTTTAAAATGAGAAAGGAAATTACAGACAGAACCTAGTTTCTAAAGTATTATCAAGTACACAATAAATAAAGTCCTTGACAGAATAAAACCCAATTTGATTATAATTAAAAAAATAAAATTAGGTCTTCATATAAATATAATAATTAGAGGTGAGTAAGTGGTAGGTCTAAAATGTTTAAGATATGTTTCCAATTTTTTTTAAGTGGATTGAATAAGTTAGTCCAAAAATTTAATAGGTTAAACCTAAAATTATCTTTATTTATAAATTTTTTTTAAAATAGAGTCTGTTATTCGTAAGATATCTGTCCACCCTACCCTAATAATCAACTTATTTTATGATATAAAATTTATTTCTATTTATGGTCAATTTAGAGTAATTTATTCACGTCAAATAATGCGATTTCATTAGCTCAATAGAATTATTTGAAAAATTAAAATTTAATTTAACCATATATTTATAAAATTAAAATCTTAATCAATTTTCAATTATGTTAGCAGATTAAAGCTACAAGTAAAATTTTAAATTTTATTTAATGCAAAAATTAAAACAAAGAGGGACCATTCGGGCTTTTCAGCCCAAATTGTTAGGGTTTAGGGTTTCACATATAAATGCCCAACATTTTTCTCTGTTATTTTCGTATCAGAAGCAGAATCAAAGAACTAGGGTTTGAGTTCGGCGGCTAACTCCTCAAGGTCTCTCTTCCCTCGTCTTCTCCGTGACTGTTCTCTTTGCGTATTGTCGTCGTGTTTGCACAACTTCTGATTTATATTGTTGTTTTTATTTTCGCAGGAAGCAAAAAGTGTCATTTGAATTCAACAAGGAAAGATGTCAGGGTATGCTCAATTATTCCTTAGGGATCTTCTTAATTGGTTTATGGATGCAACTCTCTGCCCCCTTGATTTTTTATTCAATATTTAGTAGAAATGCCTATCATGTTATTGTTGCCTGAGAATGGTTCCTTCAGCATGATAAGTTTGATAATGAAGATATACATAATAATTACAATGTCTTGTCGTAGTTGTACCTTGCCTTGAGGTTCGATTTGGTAGTTTCGATTTTCGATCTTAACACATCGATGGTTAAAATGAATTAAGTGGAGTCCGATTTCCACTTTGATTCACTCCTAACATGATTCTTTGTGGTGAATATTAATGAAGTGAAGTATCTGCGATCGTTTATTATAGTACCGGGCAGTTTTGACATTTTGTTGCGGCATTTAACTTGATTTACAGAGAACTGAATGAGAACGCTGCCCCTTAGTCTTGATTAGAAGTTAAGGAGACGAGGAAAACTAAATGTATTATGTATTACATATTAGTATAAAAATATTATTTGTAGATGCAACTGGTAATACTTGTTCACATGCTTCTAATATTATGTGCATTGCTCAACTCTTTTTTTCTGGTAGCCTTTCTTCGGTGAGTTTAAGATTCTTGTATGGGTTTCTACTGACTGTTTAGAGTACTTTTACTATGCAGTGAAGAGGTAGCTGTTGCAGCTGAGGCACCTGCTTCCATTCCCGGGGAGCCCATGGACATCATGACTGCTTTACAGCTTGTGCTGAGAAAATCTCTTGCTTACGGTGGACTTGCAAGAGGTCTTCATGAAAGTGCCAAGATCATTGAGAAGCATGCTGCACAGCTCTGCGTTCTAGCAGAAGATTGTGACCAACCTGATTATGTGAAACTGGTTAAGGCCCTTTGCGCCGAGCACAATGTTAGCCTTTTGACAGTTCCAAGTGCTAAGACCCTTGGGGAATGGGCTGGTGTAAGTGCCTTAGACACTCCAAACCATTTTACTTAAATTTGTTGTAACATTTCTTTACTACCAACCAATTCCCAAATTCAGCTGGTGATGTTCACAAGGATTTTATTGTTTTTAAACATCAAACCACAAATGGGGTCTTGTTGCATGGTATTCTTGTAACATTTTTTGTTGAATATTTTTGTTGCAGTTGTGTAAGATTGATTCAGAGGGAAAGGCCAGGAAGGTAACTGGTTGCTCATGTGTGGTTGTTAAGGTATGGCTTCAAGGCTTGTATTTGAACTGATGTTTTGGAGTGCATTTCATGTATGTGGATGTTTATGTATTTGCATTTTTGCAGGATTTTGGTGAGGAACATGAAGCCTATAATGTTGTTCTGCAGCACGTGAAAGCTAACTAAGTTAAATGCCTGGATTTGTGGGTTTCTGTTTGGTGCTATTTTATTAGTCTGAGGAATATTTTTGTCTCTGGAGTATCTGCATAGGGATTTTGACGATTTACAAGCATATCAATTCTCATTGTTGTTTAGTGAATGGATTTTTATTACTATTGATTTTCAGTGTTTTTTTACATAGACATGTTGAGTCAATTGCTTTAACTTCAACGAATCAACTTATGTTAATAGGGTTAGGATCTCGATAATGATACTACACATTGCTAACGTACTGGGTTAGGACTATCATTAAGTTACGAATCAACAATCCCCTAAAATTCACGAGCATTTTCCTATTGCCAGCCCAGTTACGTAGTGAAAAGGGACACAACATATTTGGAGTTTTTTTTATCATCGTAGGTTAGCTAAATTCATCCCCTTTTATGACTCATCCAGGAATCGAAAGTCATTTCAACCTACCCTTAATTTGATTTTAGCTGCGTACTTTGATTTTTATTTTTTATAGGTTAAAAATCTTGATTCATAATGAACTTCCTATTCTACGGATGATGTGAAAATAATAAGTCCTAAACACATTAGTTTTTAACACACCATTTACTATTTATTGAATTTTATTAAAATTTTTTGTTTTTATCAAATTTATAATTTTATTCAATTTTATGACAGTAAAAAGTTTAGTAATACTATACTGTTCTTTATAATGTATATTTCATTGTTAAATATGATAATAAGATATATATATATATATAATGATTGATTAAAAAATTGTTAATTTTTTAAAGACTCTTTGAAATGGGATTTTTATTTTATTAAAACTTAGTTTTTAAAAATAAAATAAACATTGGATAAAATTTGAAACTTTTTTTGTGTTTTAAAATGAGAAAGGAAATTACAAACAGAACCTAGGTTCTAAACTATTATCTAGTATACAATAAATAAAGTCCTGGAAAATATAAACTCTATTTGATTATAATTAAAAATATAAAATTAACTCTTCATATAATAATTAGAGTTAAGTGGTAGGTCTAAAATGTTTATGATATGTTTTTCAAATTTTTTTAAAGTGGATTGAATAAGTTAGTTTTCTAGATTAGCAGCAAACTTACGACATTAGCATGTATTTATATTTTTCTTTTATTTCTTAAACATAATCTATTAAATTAAGTAAAAATTTTCTTGAAGTAGATTATTTCTATAATTTTTTTTTTCTAAAAAAAGGATGTCCACGAGTTCGCGGATTCATGGATTAAGCCCGCATATCGTTAAACCTAAAATTATTTTTATTTATAAAAGAAAAATTAAAAGTGTCTGCTCAGTGTGATATATTCAAATACCTACCCTAATCATAACTTATTTCACGATATAAAACTTATTTATATTTATGGTCAATTTAAACTAATTTATTCACCTTAAATGGTGGGATTCTATTAGCTCAATAAAATTGTTTGAAAAATTAAAATTTAATTTAACCATATCTTTAAAAACATTAAAGTATTATTTTATCCAAAAATCTATTCTCATAACCATTACAATTTTATTTTAATCATTTTCAATTATGTTAGGAAATTAAAACTATAACTAAAGTTAAAGCTTTTATTTAACAACAAAAAATAAAACAAGAGGGAATTAGATTAAAAATAAAAAATTATAATCTAATTAATTTCCCGAATGAATTAAACCAATTCATATAAAACTGATTTCAAAATTCTAAATAGAAATAAAATTACATTGATTGAACAACAAATTTACATAATTCATCTCTTCCGTCCGTTAGGTTTATGGTTTCACATATAAATTTCTCATTCTTTTCTTATTATTTCCTCATCAGAATCACAGACAGTTAGGGATTGATTTCTACAGCTAACTCCTCACCAAGGTCTTACCGTTTCTCTCGTTTTCTCTACTCTCACTCATATTTTCCGAGAGAATACATCGTAATTTTTTTTTTTTTTTTGCAGGAAGTAGAGTGTCTCTTGAACTCAACAAGCAAAGATGTCTGGGTATGCTCAATTTTTCCTTAGCCATCTTAGTTGGTTTATGAATGCAACCTTCTGCCTCTAGATTTTTGTAATTCAATATTTATTTGAAATATCATGTTATTGTTGCCTGAGACGGTTTCAAAATTATACGGCTGAATTTTTTATATTTGTGGATATACTTTGGTACCCGTCTGCGAACTCAACGGTAATGATTTATGGGATTAATGTATTTATCTATTACCCAAACGGATTTTACCGCGGATACGTATGGATATTTTTGCTATTCTTGGATTTGGTAGTTTCACTTTCGATTTTAACACATTGATGACTAAAACTAAACTGATTTTATCACTTCATGTTGTTTAATTTAATTAATTGGAGTTGGGTTTTGATTCCTTGTGCTGGGAATGAATGAAGTGAAGTATCTACAATGGTCTATCATAGTTCCAGGTAGTGTTGGATTTTTGTTGCGGCATTTATCATAAGGAAATTATTTTTTAAAAATTAAAATGGGTTTGACCAAATTGCCAAGAATGCTTGTTTAAGCACTGCTAATCAATATAACTTTGATTTGTGGAGAATTGAATGATAGCGCTGCCTCTTAGTCTTGATTAGAATTTATAGGGTGAGGAAAACTAAATGTACTATGTATTATATATCAGTATGAAAATAATTCTTGTTCAACATGCTCCTAATATTATGTGCATTGCTCTACTTTTTTCGAGTAGCTTTTCCTCTTATGAGTTTAAGATTCTTGTGTGGGTTTCTCCTAACTGTTTAGAATACTTTTACTATGCAGTGAAGAGGTAGCTGTTGCAGCAGAGGCACCTGCTTCCATTCCCGGGGAGCCCATGGACATCATGACTGCTTTACAGCTTGTGCTGAGAAAATCTCTGGCTTACGGTGGTCTTGCAAGAGGTCTTCATGAAAGTGCCAAGATCATTGAGAAGCATGCTGCACAGCTCTGCGTTTTAGCAGAAGATTGTGACCAACCTGATTATGTGAAACTGGTGAAGGCCCTTTGCGCCGAGCACAATGTTAGCCTTTTGACAGTTCCAAGTGCTAAGACCCTTGGGGAATGGGCTGGTGTAAGTGCCTTAGAGACTCCAAACCATTTTACTTAAATTTGTTGTAACATTTCTTTACTCCCAACCAATTCCCAAATTCAGCTGGTGATGTTCACAAGGATTTTATTGTTTTTAAACATCAAACCACAAATGGGGTCTTGTTGCATGGTATTCTTGTAACATTTTTTGTTGAATATTTTTGTTGCAGTTGTGTAAGATTGATTCAGAGGGAAAGGTAACTGGTTGCTCATGTGTGGTTGTTAAGGTATGGCTTCAAGGCTTGTATTTGAACTGATGTTTTGGAGTGCCTTTCATGTATGTGGATGTTTATGTATTTGCATTTTGCAGGATTTTGGGGAGGAACATGAAGCCTATAATGTTGTTCTGCAGCACGTGAAAGCTAACTAAGTTAAATGCCTAGATTTGTGGGTCTCAGTCAGGTTTTATTTTATTAGTCTTTAAGGAATATTTTTGCCTCTGTAGTATCTGCATAGGTATTTTGATGATTAACAATCGTACCCATTGTCACTGAGTGAATGATTTTTTATTACTATTGATTTTCAGTTTTTTTTAGATTGACATGTTCAGCCAATTGCTTTAATGTTAAAGAATCAAATCATGGTAGTAGGATTTGGATCTCGATAAAGAGACTACAAATTTCTTAGGACCATTATTGAGTTCGTATCAACAGTCCTCTGAAATCCACGAGCATTTTCCTATTACCAGCCAAGTTCCGTAGTGAAAGGAACACCACATATTTGGAGTTTTCTTCGAATTATGCCTATCCAAGGTAACTTAGGATCCAACCAAATTCTTCACCGTACTTTACCATTTTTAGCAGAAAGTTTACGCTGTTATGACTTGGCAGAACAGTTCGCTTCATCTAAGTTCACTTTAACCTGCCCTTAATTACATTTCTTTTGAACTAATGTACATATAGCTAGGCGTGTAGCTCGGTTGGTATCGACGTTAGGTTTTAAAATCTAGAGTATGACGTTAACAATGCTTTTACAGGTTCAAGTTTTTGACATAATAACAGAACGAAAACGGTAGAAAGATTAAATACCCAATTAGGTTCATAGTCCCTCGTCACCCATCCCAAATCCACCAAAAGGCTCTTGAAAACTAAAGTTCATTTTATATAAAATTTTGTTAGAGTAAATAATTGTGTACAAGAGTCAAAATGGATTGGAACCCGCAAGTCAACTTGGCCAATCACGGGTTTGAGCTGGGTTTGATTAAATTTTTTTTTACAAATTTCTATATTGATTAATTTTTTACCAGATCCACCCAGAACCTGACTCATCTAGGTTGGTGAGATAAAGAGTCACACATGTGTTTTTAATTATGTTGGACTTTGAAGTTGGATTGTATTTTTGTGATTTTGGTTTGTATTTGGAGTTTAATATTTTTTTGGATTGCATTGAAGTTTATTTGGATTTTAATTAAATTTTTTTTAATTAAGTGAGCTAGTGAGCTAACCCATTTAACCTACCAATTTGTGGTGGGTTGGATCGGATTTGAATTTTTTGGCTTGTTAATAAATAAACGGGTTGAATTGACTCACTAAATAACCAATCTATGATGGACTGGGTCAGATTACTCGTTTTAACAACTAAATGAGATTATAGGATGTTAATATAAACTAAATGAGATTATAAACTCATTCTTACATCGGATAATAAGGATGAATGTGTTGTAATGACTTTTTACAGTTATGGTTATATATGATATTTGCTTCACTCAATACGACAAACCATGAACAATGATATCATCAATTTTTAGTGACATCTCATATTTATTTGTGACAAAAATATTTGTATTATTTATATTTAAAATACGAAAATCTATTTTTTACTTTAAAAATGTTTGTTAAGTGTAAATGTATATACTTAAGAAAATAAATTCATTACCGAACAAAAGTAGGTGATGAACACATATTATGAAATAGAAAAAGGGGTGCGCTTTTGCTTATGTTATTTCGACCACAATGTTTGGTACACATTATTCATATAAAATCAACACAAATAAAAAAGTTGTTTGCACGAAGTTAAAACTTGATTATTTTTAAAACGACACTGAAAGAATAATAATCCATTTTTAAATTATTATACTTGTGCAAATTTTTTAACATGTTTTAATATTTTAGTAAAATTATTTTTTGTTATTTAAACCGTGTGAAGATTAGAAGGTGAGTGAAGACAGCAGTTATGTAAGACCGGCACTCTGCGATGGTTGGTCATCACTTGAGAGAGTCAAAACTCCAATGGCCTAAGAAAGAGGGAAAGTAAGAAATAAATGATTCACCAACTTTCCTGTGATCAAAAATCAAACACAAGTGTACAAATAACTCTAAATTATTCAGAAACTTGTAATTCAATCTCTTCCCTCACCAACCAAACTCATGAACACCAAAACAAAACAAATTGCTATTACCATCTCATATTTAAAAAAAACAACGAAGTTTGGCAAAAGATAATTTGGCAGGCCTCGATTCTTTACCATAAGTGGAGTATGCAAATGTGAAATATAAAAATCGGCATTCAAAACCTTAAGGCATCACTCTCTTCATAATGTTTGAGCATCATTAATATATGCAATATGAAGCTTTAAAGGATGTTTTTTTCAAACAAAAAAATAATTTCATTGATGTAAAATATTATCATTATTAAGAGTATCATGGATTAATTACTAAAGAATCGATTTAATTTAACCAAATTAAAAGTTGATCGGTTAACTAGAATATTCAGTGTGTATGAAAAGGAATAAAAATATTTGAACTCAAATAAAAGAAAAAGAAAGTGAAATTGTAAAAGAAATAATTATGTGTATGAATGAAAAATGAGAAATAGTATAGTTGAAGGGTTAGGTTAGGTGAGTGGGGTTGGCATCCATTTTCCCTATATAAAACCACTTTCCACGTATCTTTTGTCACCATACTTCTCATCAATTTTCCCTTCGTTTTCTTCTACTTTCCCTTCCATTCCCTACCGACAACGTCGTCATCATCATCACCACCATGCCTTCTGCAGAATCATTGCCACCTTCCTCCCAAACCATCTGTGTCACCGGCGCCGGTGGCTTCATCGCGTCTTGGATGGTAAAACTTCTCTTGGAGAAAGGCTACACTGTGAGAGGAACACTCAGAAACCCAGGCATGTGTTTTCACAACATTACACAAACACATAACACAGTTAGTTTTTAGCCCAAGTTAAAGTTATGTGATTTGTGACGTGGAGAGAGGCATGCATGAATTTTGAATTTCTCTTTTCAGATGATCCCAAGAACGGACACTTGAAAGAGTTCGAAGGAGCCTCCGAGAGACTAACTCTGCATAAGGTTGACCTCCTTGACGTTGACTCCGTTAGATCAGTAATCCACGGCTGCCATGGCGTCTTCCACACAGCTTCTCCCGTCACCGATAACCCCGTCAGTTTCTCTTTCTTCTTTGCTTTACGTATTTCTTTATTCACGTCTTAACTTTACCCAAACCGCTGCAAAAGCAAAGTACCCAACTACTTCATGATCTTTCTATGATATATGTATTAAGTGAAACATAAGTATACTTAATTTATCTATGTAATTAGTTTTTTTGCTTAATATGGCTATTGATTGTACTGTTTTTGTGGTTGAAAATCATCATTGCTGGTTCTGTTTGTTGATCAATTTGTCGTAAATGGTTTCTTTGCAAATTTGGTTTGGTGGCAAAAGGAAATTAGTTAAACGGAGGCATGAATGATGCAGGAAGAAATGGTGGAGCCAGCGGTGAATGGAGCGAAGAATGTAATCATAGCAGCTGCAGAGGCAAAAGTGCGACGTGTGGTGTTCACCTCATCGATTGGTGCGGTATACATGGACCCTAAAAGGAGCATCGATTTGGTGGTTGACGAGTCTTGTTGGAGTGATTTAGAGTATTGCAAGAACACCAAGGTTCAATTTTACCTACCCAATGATGATTTCTTATAGACAAAGTAACCTGAAGGGGAAGAAAATAAGTGTTTAGTTTGAAATGATATTGCAGAATTGGTACTGCTATGGAAAGGCTGTGGCTGAAAAAGCAGCATGGGACACTGCGAAAGAGAAAGGAGTGGACTTGGTTGTGGTGAACCCAGTATTGGTTCTTGGACCACTGCTACAACCAACCATCAATGCCAGCACCATTCACATACTCAAGTACCTCACTGGCTCTGCTAAGACCTATGCAAATGCCACACAGGCTTATGTGCATGTGAGGGATGTGGCATTGGCCCACATACTTGTTTATGAGAAATCTTCTGCTTCTGGTCGATACTTGTGTGCTGAAAGCTCCCTCCACCGTGGAGAACTAGTTGAAATTCTCGCTAAGTATTTCCCTGAGTACCCAGTTCCCACCAAGTAAGACACTCTGCCATCATATTTACCATTATGATTTTGATTTCTTCTGTTAGTACATTGAATTTGTCGGTTCTTATGTTTTTCAGCTCACCATATCCACATGTAAGGAATTTTTCTTTAACTTATCTTTAAATGAGTTGAGGTTGTTATGTATGACCTACAACATTCACATCTTGCATTTTCGTGTCCCGCACGGGTGTTGGAAAACGACATCTAAATTTATTCGTTTACCCCTAAAACTGAGTTTTTGTGTGTCTGCATGACCTCAGGCTCTCGTATGGACAGTTAGGTAAAAATTAACATCCCATTGCAATGCCATACTTTTCTTCTTCCAAACATTGGAAAACCTGTATCCTCATATTTCACTGAAGAGTAGAGTGATGAGAGTTTTGGTTATTGAAAAGTGTCCAATTCTGATATGATTTTTAATGAACTTCATAATGCAATGATTTGTGTACATCTGGTGGTAACCCCATTTGAGGTTATTTTCTTGGGATGAGTGGCTGTGAATGAAAAGGTGTTTGTGTTTGGAGTAGGTATACCAACCTTGACTTATGTAATCGTCCACTCACGCATGCCTGAAAAAATTTCAATTATTTTGTTTGTAAAAGAAACAAGTGGAGCGTACGAGTCCTTACCAAACTCAATGTCCTTGTCACTTGTTAGAGTGTAACCCCTTATCACTCTCTGACCCACATCTTCCACTATCACACTCACCTGTTAAATATTTTTATTAACATTGTAATTTTTTTTATGGCCAACATAAACTGTTTTGGTGATTTGTATGGTGATGTAAAAATTTGAACTTGTGCAGGTGTTCCGATGAAAAGAATCCCAGGGCAAAACCCTACACATTTTCAAACCAGAAGCTGAAGGATTTGGGTTTGGAATTCACTCCAGTGAGTCAGTGTCTGTATGAAACAGTTAAGAGTCTGCAGGAGAAAGGGCACCTTCCTGTTCCTTCAAAGCAGGAAGATTTAACGACAGTGAAGTCATCATGAACAAGTTTAATTCAGGACAAGAAGCTGCAGCTTTAGCTCATGTTATGCTGTTATAAGGGAATCCTACAACAGAAAACTGTATTTGGGTTTTTGTAAAATAGACATCAACCATATTGTTGCCATTCATGGACTTAATGATATTAATGATACTTTTAAATAACATTGTCCCAGCAAAAATCTCTTACTTCCTTGATTAGCATTTAGCTAAACTCTGAATTCAAAAGAAAGAGATTCCTTCTTTTTTACAAGGAAATAGACTGAAAATGAAAGAATTCAGAAGTATATATATATATATATATATATATATATAAATATATATATATATATATATATATATTTGTTTTCCTTTTTTTTTTTTTACCTAACATAGCTTGGACGAAAGCGGGGAATTTAGGTTCATAATTAATGAAAGAATACGATAATCAACATGAGTGGGCCTTGCCAATATTTATAGACCAATACAGAAGAGAAATAGAGATGATTAAGTTTGACATTGAGGGTGATGGTGACACTGAGAGAATTGTAGTTTTCAACTTTGAAATTTGCAAATTCATGCATCAGTAAATGTAAGAACTTTGTATCTGTAGGTAAGAAAACAGAGTTGAAAAATGAGACTTTTATGACCTCTTCGTATGTTGGGAGCATCCAAATCCAATTTAAGATTGAAGTGAGTTTCTCGCTATTCTTTATTTAGAGTCTGTGGAATTCATCAAAATATGTTGAACTTTAATATTTGAAGTGCAGAATTTCTTTATGTTTGTGTATGAAGAGTCTTAATTTAAATTCTCAGTTGGATTTTTCTGTCTTATTTTTAATGGACACTGATTTTAATGTCTTAAAATATGTTAAAAATAATTTTAATATATTAATATTAATGTATTTTTAATGTTTAAAATACTAGAAAAATTCAAAAAGAATCTGAACTTGTTGATGAAAGATAGGTTGTGCATTGAATCTTAGAAGAAGAAAAATGTTGAATGATGATGATGAGTTATTATGCATGTGTTGTAGTGAGATTAATGAAATCAGTAGATCATGTTATTGCTTACGTGTGATTTATTACACAAAAAGGTTTGTAAGAAGAAAGCATGAACTATACTTTGTTATTGGGCCTGGTGTAAAAGGATTAAATCGATGATTTTTCTTCCTACACCACCATAACTTCAACCTGAACCCTAATAATTATAAAATGACCACATTAACCTTCGTGAAAGTTTATCGGATATCTTTGTAACAGGCACGGAAGAATAGTTTAATTATAATTATATTACATGTTAGACATCGAAGTGAATACACAAACATGAACAGAATAAAGTAGACAACAATGAAGGATTTCTAACTAATAAGAGCATTTGGTAATAATTCAAAATTATAAAAAAATCATCATCCAAAAAAGAAGTAGAACAGATTGATATAAAGAGACAATGAAATTCAAGTGAAAACACATGAATATCAACTACTATTATGTGGGAGAGGATTAAAACTAAAAACAGCAAATAATCAACCTTCCTAGTTGAACTCTATAATTAGTAGGAATTTGAAATATTAATTCATTATTACTAATTATTTAAGACGCATACGAAATAAGAGTTTTTTTGTTCTAGTTCAAATTTACATCTACCGTTAAAGGAGATAAGATATCCTCATGTTATGATTACCATAATTGATGAAGTAGTAGGAAGTAAAAAATCATCGACATTGTAGTTACTACAATCACAGAGCCCATCACTGACATACTAACATTTGTTAGGAATTCAAGGTGGATGATCCGTGTCGAGACAACGGATGATCCGTGTCGAGACAACGGATGATCCGTGAGGCGAAGGGGCTAGGGCTAGGTCCTCTTGTCCTCCTCTACGCTTGTGTGTGTATTGGAGGTAAAAGCCCATGTTTTGCCTTTGCGTGTGCGTGGAGATAAAAGATGATGGTGAGAGGAAGGAAGAAGCGGTTTCCCTTCGGCAAGCGAGCAAAAGTGGAAGTGAAACATAGTTTTCACTGCTTGTCGCCACACGCGCCTCATGACTCCTCGACTCCACCACTAATTCCAATTGCCACATCACAAACGTTAAAAAAATTGAAAACAAAAAATCATAATGCCAGATCACATTGACACATACATTACTAGAAATTTTCATATTACATGGGATTTTCCTTGCAAATTTGTTAAAAATTTGCAAGAGAAAACTGTTTTCTGCCATTTTTTCTAAGAATTTTAATTGGTAGGTAATTTCTTCGTGGGTAATCATTTCTTACAAAATTATAAAATTTGCAAGTATTTCATACAAAATTTGTTGCAGAAAGTGTTTTATACAAAATATTTTGCAAGAAAATTGGTAGCAATTTCTTGCAAATTTTTTTTCACAACAAAAATTTGTAGGTATTTCCTACGAAAAAAAATTTGAAACAAAATTGGTAGGAAATATGAGTTTTTTTAGTAGTGATAGGTGAGTAAGAAAAGGATCACTTTTTGAAGGTCATTGTATCATTATCCTTGTGGAAGGCTATGGATATGATATTTTCAGTTTCAGATTTTCAGAATCTCTAAGTCTCATTGAGTATAATTGAGAAAGTTGAGCACCATATAAGGATGAAGACTCATAAACCCATTGTCAAGGTTTTGGGTTAAGAGTGGTGTCAATCTCTTATGTGTAAATTGGACTCATGTCTCATTGGTGTTGTATCTTTGAATCTTCCATGTGTCAAGACCTTTGAATCTTAAGTCTCACATTGAGTACAATTGAGAAAGTCCAGCACCATATAAGGATAAAGACCCATAAACTCATTGTCGAGGTAAGAGTGGTGTCAATCCATTATGTGTAAGTTGAGCTAATATATCTCATTGGTGTTGTACCTCACCGATTTATCCTTTGTCCTGAGTAAATGAGACCGATTTGTCCTTTATCCTAAGTAAATGAGAAACTAGATGAATTGCTTAGCAATAAACAAAAAAGGAAGAAAAAATTAAGAGAAAGAGTTCAAGGACTTCAAAGAAAAAACAAAATTTAAAAAAATGCATCACAACATTTAATAATTTCTACGATGATATTTCACTTTACATGATATTATGTAACAATTTAACAATTTAATCATACATTTTATGAACAAAATATCTAGATACAAATATTCATTCAGCTTGTAAAAAAAGGTGAAAGTTAAAAGATCAAATATTTTCAAAAATAAAATAAAAGTTCAAAACAGAAAATAAAGTCCAAGAATAGTAAATGTGTGGTGCAATGAGCAACATGTGAGAGGTGTGTAGTGAATATTAACCTACAGCAAATAAACACAGCAAACAGGTTCAAAAACAATAAACAAAGAGTTTAGGAGGTGCGGGGTTATCACATATGAGGTACATGATGTAAAATTAAAACAAGCCCCAAACAACCGACCAAACAAACAAGGTGTGTGGGGTTTAACAGAATATGGGGTGCATAAAGAAAATAAAATAGCAAAGCTCATCAAAAATAAGTAGAGGAGTGAGCGGGAAAACTAGGGGTGCCAACGAGATTTTCCTGCTTCAGGTTCCTTTTTTCTTTATTCTTACCGGAGATCACCCGGAGCAAGGGTTTCATCATTCCAACTACTTCTTTTTGCACGAAGCATCTTGGACCAGCCTCCACGCTGCCGCTGCACGACCCCCGCAGTCACCGGCGACGACGCCGGCCTACACTGGAGGCCTTGTTGGCGTCACCACAACACCCCCTCGTCGACCCTTCTCTCATTCCGGCAAGAACCAAACGCACACATGTGCCCATCGCCGCTGCACATCACCATGGCTGCCAAAGGAGCCGCCGGCGACGCTGGTCGCCATTTGACGCATCGCCGGCGAGGACCAAACAGCACGAACCAACCATCTTCTCCTCTGATACGCGACCGAATCGCCTTCGTTGAATCTCCGACTCGCCTCCGGCCCCTTCCTTCTCCTGTTTCTTTTTTTTTGTGTTAGATAGTTACTGCGAATGAATGTGATTGCCGAAAATTTGAGATGGAGGAATCGACGGTGTTGTAACAATGCACAAGCAATTGTTACAACATCAAATTGATGATCCTATAATTGCAGTAGAAAAACAAACACTTAAGGAGTTAACTATGATTAAACAAGTTTAAACAATCACTTAATTAAGCTTCATCTAGATTAGTCAATTTGGCCCAGCCCACAGGGTTTGGCCCTGGCCCATGTGGGCTAGGGCCAAAAAAGTCCACACTGAAAAAAGGCCCCCAACAAAGAAGCCCACAGGGCCAAAAGCCCTACAAAAGCCCTGTGGGCCAGGGCCAACCCATGGGCTTTCATCTTCCACATGAAAAATATATTATTTTTTAAAATATATTACTATCTGTGAGACAGACCCAACGAACCGGACAAGCACGACAACCCGAATAGGTCTAACGACTCGGACCTGCCCGACGACCTCGACAAGAACGACGACTCGAACGGGTCCGATGATCCAAACAGGCCCAACAACCCGAATGGGCCCGACGACCCAAACGGGCCCGAATACAGGACAAACCCGACAACACGAACGGGCCCAACGACATGGAAGGGCCCGACGACCCGAACAGGCTCGATGACCTGGACGGGCCCAATGACCCGGACAGGCCCGACGAACTTGACAGGCCCTATGACCCAAACAAGCCCGACGACCCGTATGGATGCGACGACCCGAACAGGTCCTACAACCCAGACGAGCCTGAAAACGCAGATGGGACCGACGACACAAACGGGCCCGACGACCCAAACGGGCCCAACAAGTCAGATGGGCCTAATGACCAAGACGGGCCATACGTATAGGCCTGAAGACACGGATGGGCCCACCGATCCGAACGAGTCCAATGATCCAGACAGGCCCAACGACCCCAACGGGCCCGACAACCTGTATGGACCCGACGACCCGAACGGGCCCGAAGACAACCCGATCGGGTCGTCAGGCCCGTTTGGGTCATCGGGCCCGTTCGGGTTGTCGGGCCCATTCGGGTCATCTAGCACGTCTGGGTCATCCGGCCCGTCTGGTTCGTCGGGTCATCGGGCTCATTCGGGTCCTCGGGCCCGTTCGGGTCGTTTGGCACGTCTAGGTCGTCTGGCACGTCTAGGTCGTCGGGCCTGTTCGGCTCGTTGGCCCCGTTCGGGTCGTTGGGCACGTACATGTCATCGGACCCGTTCGGGTCGTCAGGTCCATACGAGTCGTCGGGCCCATTCGGGTCGTTGGGCATGTCTGGATCATTGGGAATGTTTGAGTTGTTGGGCCCGTTCGGGTATTCGGTCCGTTCAGATCGTTGGGCTCGTCTTGGTCGTAGGACCCATCTGCCTCCTCTGGCCCGTCCGGGTTTCGGGCCCGTTTGGGTCGTCGGGCCCATCTCAGTCATCTGGTCCGTCCGGGTTTTCGGGCCCGTCCTGGTCATTGGGCTCGTTCGGGTCGTCGAACTCGTCCGGATCATCGAACCCGTTCGGGTCACTCAACTTGATCTTTGACTCTGACTTAATGTAGTATTATTTGGGGGGCTAACCCACATTAGCCCTAGCCCTAACCCACTAGAGAGGGGCCTTTGGGGGCTGGGGCTTTTTTTTAGCCCCATCATTTGGGGGCCCCCTAAAAGGGGGCTTTATGAAGAGTGGGCCAGGACTGGCCCATGGGCTAGGGGCCAAATTGACACCTCTAACTTCATCCACAAGTCCAAATAAGCTTATGTGATTGTTAATACGTAAAGCTAATTTTCTTTTTCTTTATTATAGACAGACACACAAATTGACAATAAAGAATTGCAGCATGATCATTAGTCACACACAAAGAAACTCATATTTGTGGTTTGGACAGAAAATCAGTTTACATTATCTGGACATGCGAACAAAAGTATGGTACTATATTTTGTTGTTGGGCCTGGTGTAAAAGGATAAAACTAAGTGTAAACCTTTCTTCTAATAATTTTTCTTCCTACACCACCATAACTTCTATCTGAACCCTAATATTTTTTAAAATGACCACATTAGCTTTCGTGAAAATTTAATGGATATTCTTTGTAACAGGACACTGAAGAATAATTTAATTATAATTATATACCTAACTTAAAAAAAAAAAACATTTGTGATGCACAAACCATGCTCCCTTTTCCATGGATTTGGTTTGTTTGATTATAAAAGAAGACAAACAAGCTGACCACAGTGTTTGCAATTAATTTGAAAGAACTTCGGAAGTGAAGCTCAAACAAAAATTATTTGGAGAGAATGAGAAAGAAAAAACTCCGTCACAATATTTTTTTTTTCAAATTTAATGCTTTTATTTCTTTCTTTAAAAAAAAAATAGATGCATTTGTTTCAATAAACAATCAGGCTAACTCTTGAAAAGAAATGAAAATGAAGTTTATATTTGACGTATAAAATTTTATAAAATACTTATGAATATTAAACCATCAACCTATAACAGAAAAGTAATAAATAATTAAATTTTTGCCGTCCCTTAATTTACCAATCTCGTTCTATTCTGAAAAAATATTCTCCAAATCACAACCAAAATTCACCAACACGATTGCTTCAAACAAAGACAACTTTCACAATTGGATTTGCAGTCCTTTATTATGGGCCATTAACAAATCATAGTAAAAAAAATTCATAATAAATCTGAAGAACAAAAACAAATAGAAAATGCAAGAGAAAAGAGTGTACAAAAGCACTATCATTGCTTCAAATCACTCCTTCACGTCAAACAAAAGGACATTATCTGCATTACTGTTACTATCTCTCATCACACCATCATTCAAATGCTAATTATCTAAAAATTTAACCAAAATGAATTATCAATAAATTCGACATATATCTATTCAAGAAAAATCTGAGATGAGACTTGTTTGGTTGTGCATCGTGTCAATATAATTAATTGTTCTTTCCCTCTGAATTGGCAACAGTCATTGTACGATTAATGCATGCGTGCATGGTGGCATATTCCTGTTACTAAAAATCTTCAACAGAACATATAAACACAAAACATTCAAAACAAAACTTATACACTCATCTTTTTCTTTCATTATTATCTTCTACTCAATATTTTATTTTGAGTCCTGAAAAAATCAACACACCTTTTTCTTCACTTTTTTGTGTCATGTTCTTTTAACTCATATGTAACTATCTTACATCACTGGTTAATAATTTAAATTATCATACACATAAAAGTCATTTACATTAGTTTTTTTTTTGTTCTGGTCAATAAAAATTAACTAAATATTTATTTAGTGAGGAGAGGAATATACTAATATTTATGCAACAATATAAAAAAATTAATCATGATTGTTGGAGTACTTGGTGAATCAATGAAGCAAACAAAAAAAATAATTGATAATTTGAAAAAAATTTTGTTGTTGTTGAAAGTACATCCTCAACTAGAGGCCAAGTTGGTGATGGATAGAACCAAAATATCTTCTTCTTTTTCTCTCACTCCATTGTTTTCGTCTTCTTCCAAGTTTTATTTTAAACATTGTTTATGCATTATTAATCTAGTTTTATTAAGTACTTTTACATAAAAAAAATCAACATTTTCCTAAATACAATGAAAATTAAATTATGTTGGTCTATAAGCAGACCTTAAGATATGTTGGTATAGAATAACGTTTTAAGTATACTTTTAGTCATTTTATTTATAAGTTTTGGTTTCTACTCTTTATATTTTAAAAGAACATTATAACTAATTATTCAGAATAATAAATTTATTGCTTTGAATTTATCTATACAAAAACTATTCTTCTTCAAACAAAAAAATAGTCATAAATATAATGAAATTCAATTAAGAAAATAAAAAAATTCACAAAACTTAATTGTTCCGATTTTTTTTTCTTGCTTATAATAACTTTTCGTTCGGAGGAAGTCATTAAGATCTGAGGTTTGGATTTTAAAGGGGAAAAATGAAAATATTTTTTAAAAATAAAATATATAATATGTATAAAAGAAATAAATCATTCATATTATTCTATAGTTTCATTTTGTATTTTGAAAAATAAAATTAAAATAATTATTTTTCTAAAACACAAAGTCTAAAATATATCTGACCTCTACGGAATATGATATCCAACAATTTTATTTAAATATCTTTAAAAAAATAAGTGACTAAAATAAAATTATTGGGAAAAACATTAAGGATTGAAAAATTATTTAAAATTTAATCTTATATATATTTTTATTTTTATTTAGATATATGAAAATGATTTTTTTTAAAATAATATATATATATATATATATATATATATATATTTCTTAAACTTATTTAAATTTATTTTTCTGAAAAGAATAAATTTATTGTAATATATACTTTTATTTGAATTGTATATTAAAATGAATTTAATTTTTTATTTCATTTTATATTTTAAAGACTTACTTTAAATAATTTTACTTAAAATAAAGAAGAAAAGTATTCAAATATATTTATGGATACCAAAAATATCTACAAGTACATTTTTTTTACATAGTCATCAAATGTATTAGATGGATATTTTTTTAAAGGGATAGCAGATCTGCATAGTCCAACTTGTTAAAAGAGACTGTTTTAGCAGACTCACAGGTTTTCCTTATTTTGACTGGAGGATACACATGAAAATTATTTTTTATTATTCAATTTATAAAAAGATATCAAAATGGAAAATAAGCATAAAGTGAATCATTTTTATAATTTTATCATATGTAAGTAGGTTTTTTTTAAGTACTTATAAATAAAATAAAAAAACAGTTTTAGAATAATAAAATAATAAAATAATTCATATTAACAAAAATAAAATTGAAGTAAAATATATATATATTGTGAAAGAAAATGTTTTAATTTTCATTATTATTTTAGTCTTTTTTATGTTATTATGAAGTGATTCCAAACTATTTATGTTGATTTTATCTACCAATTTTGATATTTGAAGCTAATTGTGCATAGCAAAAACAGTTATAATGTGTGTAAATTAGTGGGAATTATGAAGAAAAAGTAATTAATATTTATTTTTATGTTGGAGAATTATCCATCTTGAATTGCTTAAGAGCTTTCATGAAGAATAGACTAATCCAAGTGGGAAGCAACAATGATGACAAATAATTTGTAATAGTTTGCCAAACCCACAGACATATCTAACCCAAGGAATTGCCTCCTCACTCACCACTTTCTCCTTTTATTTATATATTTTTTTATTTAGTTTTCGAACAACCTAAATTTTTTGTGGACAAAGCAACATCAGGATACCTCCTGCATTAAAGTGTGTTTAGCTTTGATAGAAACACCAGAATATGACACTTGTTTTTTGTCCTCATTTAGAGATGAAATGTAAACATTTATTTAGGTTGTTACTTTATAAAGTGTGTTTAGCTGAGACAGAAACAATAACACACTTGTTTTATCCTCTGTTCGACGTAAGACATTTAATGTTAGAATAGGAATAAAATAAATTTAGAAACTTTATTAGTGAATTAAATTAGTTAGTTAATTAGTGAATTGGTGAGAGCAAAGTATGCGTATGATCCTAGTCAGCTTCTGTTGCTACTTTCCAACCAACCTCTCACTATACCCCACATCATTGTTTTCTTGCTTCCTCCTCGTCAATTCCCACCCTTCAATTTCAATACCATCCACTACAACCACTTTCACGAGAATTATACCACTCAGATTATATATTTCATTCCCAGGGTAGTCGAAAACAACATAGAAACAGTACGTTTAATGGTGTGGTATCTCAGAAAAGTTAAAAAAAGACGCCAAGGTTTGCATGGAGAAATGTTGCGGAAAGAGTTGTTATAACAGGGTGGTGATAAACAAGGAGACTTATGTTCTGCAGTATGTGCATATAAATCTAAACCCAAAGGGACTCGTAACGAAAACAACTAAGATAATTCACTACCTAGCTATTTCGGTTCTCATCTTTCGCAAACATAATCATAAATAATATTGGGAAAGTAATTCCGTTGGGAGTCACTGCCGGGAATCGCAGTCCCCTTGCCAACTCCACACAATGTCTTTCAGCGAAGGCCTCACTTCTTCCTCACACAGCTTTATGTACTCAAGCGTGTCTCCGGCAGACTTCGAAAACTCCACCACCGCCACCTCCGGCGCCACCTCGAACACCTCCACTGTCATCCCCAGCTTCCCCTTTCTCCCCTCCGTCGCCCCCTGCATTCTCACCGTGAACTGCTTCTTCCCGGTCACCCTAAAGTTCAGCTTTTTCGCCAAGGCCTCCAGTTTCGCCATCACCGTCGACGCCGAGTGCTTCGATATGAACATCGACGGCGACCGCTTCCTTGTCTCGAACAGATTACTCAGATCAAACCCGTTCGACAACGACGATATTATCTCGAAGGCATTGTAAGACGGACGAGCCGGCTTCGCCCCGACCAGTTCCCCGTTGCTGTTACCGTCTTCGCTGCCACTGACGTTTCCGCTGCCACCGCTGCCACCGGCATCGTCCCCGTTGAAGTCGATGTTATCCTCCAGAGCCGTCTCCTTCATGGAAAACGCAATGGGGCGCATGAACCCAACTTGGAACCAAGGATCCTTCATGATGTCAGGAATGGAATACCTCTTCTCCGGGTCCACAACCAGCAAACTAGAGATCATGCGTCTGGCCCCAGGCGAAATCCACTCCGGGAATGCATAATCAGCTTTGAAAGACTTGCTATAAATCCTCATAACATTCTCACCCTGAAAGGGTAAATACCCAGAAAGAAGCGCGAAGAGGATCACCCCGCACGACCATATATCAGCCTTCGACCCATCGTAGCCCTTCTTTTTCAGAACCTCCGGCGCCACGTAGGCCGGCGTGCCGCACGGCGTCACGAGCATCCCGTCAGATCTGCGCTGGTCAGGCAGCGCGGACAGGCCGAAGTCCGAGACTTTCAGGTCTTCGTTCTCGTCGAGGAGCAGATTCTCCGGCTTCAAATCACGGTGGGTGACGCCACGACTGTGGCAGAAGTCGACGGCGCTGATGAGCTGTTGAAAGTACTTTCGGGCGATTTCTTCCTTCATCTTTCCCTTGGCCACCTTGGCGAAGAGTTCTCCTCCCTTGACGTATTCGACGACCAAGAAGATCTTGGCTTTGTTGGCCATGACCTCTTTGAGCTCCACGATGTGGGGGTGACGCACCAATCGCATGACGGAGACCTCGCGCTTTATCTGTTTCACCAGCTTATCCTTCTGAAGCCTCTCCTTTTTTATGACCTTGATGGCCACGCTGTCGTTTGTGTTCAGGTTTCTCCCGTGGTACACCTTGGCGAAGTTCCCCTGCCCCAGCAGCTTCCCTATCTCGTACTTGTTGAACAGGATGTTCCTGCTGCTGCTACTACCCGTGCCCGTGCCGTTGGATCCGCGATCCATCTCGGCGGCGGGGATTTTTGACCGAACCAGTTTTTTTTCCCTAACCCTGTTGGTGGTTTTGGTTTCTACCTTCTCTAGGGGGTTTTCAATTGTAGGCTTTGAATTGGGATTGGTGGAGGTGGGAGAGACCCAGATCGAAGGGCTTCATCCTTATAATGAAGAGGGTGTCGAATGGACACACCACGTTCTGGAGAAAAGATTTGGATGGGTTGAAAATCTTCATGGTTGCATGCGGGTGAGGGAGGGAGAGGAAAAAGGGTGCGCTTGGATTCGTGTTTGAGTTCGACAACCCGATTAGGGGAACAAGCCCGAAATGAAAAAGGGTTGCAAAAACAGAATAAATAAAGTACTGTAAATGGTGGAGGAAGATGAAGAACGCGGGTATGACGCAGAAGCAGAGAGAAAAGGTTTGTGTGGTGTTGGGAGAGAAGAGGAGAATGCGGTTTTATGAGGAGCGGTTGGAAGAGATGGTTTCGAAACACAACATAACGCCACAAAATATCTGGAAAAAACCTAAATTAAGATAAATGGGAACAACAACTGGACCTATGTGGGCCACTTTTTTACTTGCTTTCTTCTAAATTAAATTCTTTTTTTTTTTCCTTTCAACCGATTGAACTTTTCCTCCTAATATATTTATAGATAAATCTATTTTTAATACCCATGTGGTAAATAATTGCTTTGGAATTCTGAAAATGTTATAAACAACATATTACCATAGATGCGAAAGACAAGAAAAGGATGGGAATAATGTGTTTAAATTAGTATTAATTAATATAATAAATGCAAGAATAAATAAAAACTAGAAAAAAGGAAAAATGGAGAGAGATAAGATTGATGATTGGAGGTGAATGATGAGTGGTGACGTGGATGTGAGTCGAATACAGCTAGCTAGGTACTGTTGGTGGTGTGTGTAAAGTTTTGACCAAATAACCAAACCCAAACCTAACAAATTGCAACCTTTTTTTTATTGGATACGCGTGTTTTGAACGGCCGTCGAACATGAAGCCATCACTACCACGCAATAAACGAGATCCCGTTTCGCGAATCCACAGGATTTCAGAAAACGGATTTCTCCTTTCACACCCCGTTTCTATTATTATTTATTATATTTTTCAAACTAATTTCTTATTTAATGCTGAATAATAATATATTCACAACTGATATATAATTACTTCACGTACTTCTATTTCTTACTAAATAGTTTTATATAGAAAAAAGATCATGACATCTGATTTAATGTTATGATAAGAACCGAAAAAATGGAACACCAATGTTTAACTCTGTTGACTCAAATCTTGATCTCGGCTGTTGAAGATTTTTTGCGAAATTCATTATTTTGGCCCATTACTTTTAAAAGTACTTTTCTCTATAAACAAATTTTTATTTGAACGATACATCGTGGTTTAGGAATTGTTACGTCTATATTAACCATAATTTTATTTTTATATATGATATAATATACGATACATGTATCGAATACGACACGTATGAAAATAATAAGATATGATACGTGATAATGATAGATACGTGATATATGAATATTGAAAAGTATACAATAATTCTTACAAACATAATAAATACATGATTGTTAATGTGTGAATCTAAATTACTTAATTAGAGACCAATTATTTTGGTAGCCAAAACCTGGTAGCTAATATTATTAATCAATTTAAAAACTAATTCATCATTGAAATTATTTTAATTATTAATTTAGAGACCAATTATAATTTTTTAAAACTATTTTAATGTCAATTTAGTAATTGTCTTTTGTTACTAAAATTTGTTATTATTTAAAGATTTTATTATAGGATACTACAATTTTATAAATTAAATATAGTAAATATCGTTAAAGTATCCTGAAATATCAAATACAATACATATTAGATACAGATACTTGATCCAAGTTGAAGAAGTATGAGTGATAATAGATACCACCAAATTGATGATTTTTTTTTTTTTGAGAGAACTGAACTGTGTTAATAATTTCGGAAGATAAAAAATTTTAATGCCGCCGAAGACGTCGTATAACGCACGCAAATATACAATTTTCTGATACTTACAAAATAAATTATGTAGATATTTTGTGAAAACGTGACGAACTTGTTAGTGATTGATCACCTATTTCAAGTTTCTATTCAATCGTAAAGATTATTTGGCCAGAATATTTTACTAAAAGAATTATTTATATGGGCAAAAACTATGTGATATCTTTACAATCGTAAAGATTACTTTTTTAATTTTAATTTAATTTTGGCAAGTGCTTATTAAAATCACATTAAGTCTTTAAAGTTTGTCATTAATATTCAATTTAATCCTTCTAAAACTCTACTTACTTCTCTCACCTAATCAGTTCAACTTTCAAGCCCACTGATTTAATCAATTAATATTTCTATGACGCAAACTTGTTACGTGTTGTAATTATGATATATTTTTGTCTCTTTTCATTATCATTCATAAATGCAAACACAATCGGTTCGTTTAGTCATTGTCGAACTTTTTCTTTCTGATAATACATTTTATATAATCATGTATGAAGAACAAAAACAATTGAAAAGGATACAAGAAAAGATAAATACACTAAAAAGGAAAAAAAATTGTTTGATATTATTTACATTACCCTAATAAATAAAAATATATATTCTTAAAATCTTTAGATCAGAGACTAAACCAAAATGTTAAACAGTCTTAAGTACAAAGTTTAAACATGATTTTAAGATTTTGAAGTAGAAGTGTTTTGTGGCTTTCCTTCAAAGGTCTTTCATTGCTAAGCGAAATCTAATGTGCACTTAAAGGAAAATCAAAATACCTCTTGTATGGACCAAAACCTCATAATTGCGTAAATTTTTCTTTTCAATATCAAATGCTCTTTAGTATTGACTTTAAATTACAGAAAATAATCTATAAGTTGAATGAGTCAAGCATAAACAATTATATATCAATGAGTCAACGTGCACTTTTTTAGCCCAACGCAATCACAATCCAAAGTGTGAACAAAGACCTAAGTTAGGGACATAATTTTATCACTCAAGATTTTAATGTTTACGTTACATTTATAGTCCAAGCAAATTAATTGCAGAATGCTTCAATAAATATATTTTTTATGTTAATTTGTATTTTTCTTGAGGTCAAATTTTTGTCTTTGTCAAGTAAAAGCAATTGTTGTTGATTTTCTTGTTATCATTTCGGAACACGCTTACCTAGAACCCTTGCGAGAAAGATTTTCAATACAAAGATCATACTATACTCGTCTGAGCTGGTTTTAACTATCAGTTCTCATACCACTGTTGGGTCTTTCAAGAGAAGATCATCAGAGAAATATAACACTAATGAGCATGAGTCCAATACACACATAAAAAATTGACATCTTTTCTAACCCAAAACTTTAAGAAAATTATGGAACAATATCATTGCAATTTATACGCAATTACCTTTTGCACGTTTAAGAGATATTTCAGATTATATAATCTGTAAAAAATTGAATTGTATATAATATATATATATATATATATATTATTGAATTGTATAGTATAATATATATTATTGAATTATGCATTTTACAATCCAACATAGATGTATGAATTATAGAATTCAAAAGATTTTCAATCCATGAATACTTCTGACTTTTTACACACCTCTGAATATAAAAGGAAGAAGATTCAGTGGTGCTAAGAGAAATAACCCTGGACGTAAAAGGATCGTTAGCTGTGTCCATAATAATTATCCAATAAAAGTATTCTGGATTTAAAATTCATCGCTATTTTGATTTGGGCCATTGCTTCCTGCACTCCCATGTTTTCTTTTAGACACCCATACTTTTTATAATTCCAGTAATATTCTTAATGAAAAAGCAAAAAATGAATATGGTTGTTGTATGATTTGAAGGTAGTGTGCGTGTTGGTGGCGAGTGACAATTAGGGTTGTTCTGAGTTATTGTGACGTGAGCTGAAATATTTTAGATTATATAATCCAGAATAAAAAATATTGTTTTTATCTATTTAGATATCTAAAATGTAAATTTGTATTTCAAAAAAAAAAATAAAATCAGAACACTTATCTCTTTAAGGTCCGTTATGCAACACTCTTCTTGTTAATGAAAAACACTCAGAAAAACATCTTCTTGGAGAGCTTCTCACACAAAACGGAAATCAATGGAATTGAAGGTGATGCGTGACTACTTAGAGAGGAAGGAGGAAAGTGACGAGAAAGAGAAAATATATATTTTAGATTTTTATTATATTTTTTCAACAAGGGTTAAAAGAGTCATTTCATCATGTATACGGTGCCTCAAGAAAATATGGGGTGCAGGAAGCAATGGCCTTTGATTTGTTGGATTAAGCCTATGGATGTGGATCCAATTAATTAGGCTTTTTTCAACTCACCTCTAATTTTTATTTTAGTCACATAATTTTTACATTAAAATAGCAATATATTTGTTTATTGGATTTATTCCAACGTAATTTTCATTATTCGTTCTAAGTTTTTAATATTTTTATATAGTTTTAATTATTAAAAGGTTTTAAATAGTTCAATTAAGTTATTCATGCATATTTTCAGTACAAATACGATGAAAATTTTGTATGCAGAGAAAATAAAACAAAATTTTATTTTGTAATAATTTAAACATTCAAAATAATACGTTTATGATTGAGTTAAGAACTAACTTTTTATACTATTTGCAATAGAATCATTATTCGGTAAATAGGATAAGTTGATGTAATGATTCAACATTTTGTATTAGCATATTAAGCGATTTATTTAAGAGTTTAAATATGTTTTTAATCTTCAAATTATACCATAAAATTGAAATTGGTTTTCGTTTAAAATTTTGATACAATTTAGTTCACAAATTTTAAAAATTATTGAATATAATTTTTTAATTTAATTTTGTTATATTTTTTAATTTCAATTTGTATTTTAGGTTAATATTTAAAATTAATTTTACACGTTTTAGTTTAAGTGTCAACCCAAAAATTGTTTAACATGTAAAAAAATAATACTTATTCTTTTTAAAATTGAGATTAAAATATATCAAATTTATGTCCACGGACAAATTTGAACTTTACATAAAAAATTAAGAACTAAAAGTATATTTAACTTGATTAAAAATTCTGTATCTAAACTATTTTTTGTGGGAAACAACGGATATTTGGAGCGGAATAAATACATAATTGGAGAATACGAATGTTAAGTAAAAATATAACTAAACAAAATAAAAAGGAATTTTTTTAACTTGATGTTTTCCCTAATCGACGTTGTTATTAAAAAAAATGAAAAAGAGAGTGCAGAAGGAAGAAACAAATCTCTTTATACCAATTTATGTTGCCCGTTTTTTATTCTCTGATATAGACAGGAAAACATAATAAAATTGTAAATGTTAATTTATAGTTATGAAAATGTTTATATTACAATAAATAATTTATGAAATAACTAAATAACAATAAATATTCGTTAAGTTTAAACTAATTTAAGTTTGTATCTTGTCTAAATCCGTAATCCGTATTTGAAAGGAAAAAATTTTCTAATCAATAATTTTGAGATTTTATTTTTTGAAAATAATAATGTAAAGTCATTTGACTTTATATTCGATTACCTTTTATTATATAAAAAAAACATAAAATATATGAATAAAATAAAATAACAATTAATATATTTATATTTATAATGTATATTGTAATTTGTATCCCTAATATTTTAATAATTTTTACAAATTTTCAGTAATTATAATATTTCATGTTGTAATATGATTTTTAAAATTTTATAAATTCACGTCTCAGTAGTCTTTATCAAATTTTTGAAATTAAAATATGAATTTAAGGAATGTTTACTGTCAAAAATAATTATTGTTAGGTTTAATTCTTATAACCTGATTATATATTGTTTTTCGAAAATTTACGACAACATTGTTAAATAAAATATTCTACTGCCTAATTTAAAATATAGTTAAAGAAAAGTTGATTTTGTGGAAGAACAAAAATCACGGAGATTGCCCAAAAAATTTGGAAATATTTTCATTGAGGGAAGGCCTTTGAAAAAAAAAAGGAATTATCAAATTGTAAAAATGTCAAAAAAATAAATAAAAAAATAAGTTGGTCCAAAAGGACGATAAAATGGATTAGGTAAAGATATTGTAACATAAATGGAAATAAAATATGTTTATTTGATTGGTTGGATTTTTATAAATTATTAATTATGAAAAAAATTTATTAAAGGCATATAGTGATTTATATACCAAAAATAGTATATCCAGAATTAAAATTAATTGAATTGATATGACTTAAATTTAAATATATTATTTGAAAAAATATTCTACTTTTTAAGATAAACCAAAATTATTAATTAGTCTGATATAGGATAAAATTATTAGATCAATACAAAATTATAATCTAACATATTGAATCGTCCTGTTTACCTAAAAAATATTACATGTTAGTCCTTAAATATGTTTTATCTTGTGAAATTAGCATTTCCAATCTATTAACAAAGATTAAAATGAACATTTAAGTGCGATTGTTTTCCTCATTCCTAAATAAGTGCTATTTATTACGTAAAGTTTTTTTTTTTTCTTCAAATATTAGATCTTCGCTCATCTTAAAATAATGTCACCCTCTATTTTTAAAATCAAAATCAAATTAAAAAAACAAAATTTCAGTGTGACATAGATTGGACTAGACCTTCTCCTATTAAAATGGATTAAACGTGTGAGTGATATTTATACTCTAATTAACATATTTTTATTTTTATACTTTAATCGTGAGAACGTCCAATTGTTTATGTAAAATAATTAAATGCCAGTCTTTCTTTTTTGTCAAATAAAAAGAAGTTTTTAACTATTGTTAGTTGACGTATTCTTGTAAATTTACCACCTAACCTAATATAAAACTTTTTTTTTCTTCATACTTATATTATTCAATGTGTATTCGTTATTTATGTTTAAACGTGAAAGAAAACAATGAATTTATTGACTGAAAAACGATTTATTTCATGTTTGTGTATAAAAAGCAAAGCATAGATTATAATTTTGCATCCCTTGTAAATTTCAAATATGCAATTTACATTTTTGTATCCAATTGTTAACATTGGATTTTTATATTTTTAATAAAATAATTAAAAAAGAAAAAATAGTGAAGTGAGATGTATATTTTGGGATTAAAATTTGAGTAAGGTAGTGATTGGACCGACAAAAGAAAGTGACAGGAATAATGAGGTTTGGTCAGTCACGTAGAAGTCAATCCTCGTGCACATTCCTTGTTTCTTTGTTTGTTTGTTTCCCATGCTTTTTGTATTCTCGTATTAATTTTTAATTACCTTTTGGTTGTTAAAATTAAACAGAAGAGGAAAGTGGTTCGTATTTGGAGTTCTCACAAACTGGGCCCACCACTTCCTTATAATCACTCTCACCAATTCCAAACACGTGCTACGAAATACGACCCAGAATTTTAATGTGAATGCCATAGACCACTAATCTTGTAATAAAAACTATACACTAAAATTTGTGTTTAATTAGTTAGGCATTACAATGCTCCAACACGTCTCATAAATAACGTTTTTCGTGTTTGATACGTATCGAATATCGACATTCGTACCATATTTATATTTTTGACATAATTTTGATGATTAAAATAAGAAATAAATCTTATTTTATCATTAATTTTTGTATATTAAATATTAGATAAATAAATTGAATTTATTTTTGTGTTAATTAACAATATGTTAGTTGACAATTCCAAATTTAACATGTATATACACACACTATGTATATACACACACTGTATATTATATTCTATGTTTTTTTAATTTAATCATATCTCTGTATCTTGTTACTGTCGTATCTATACCGGAGATAACATAGGTTAGGCATAAAGAAGAGTAATAATAGTATACTGTGATGTTAAAAGTAAAATAAAAATTGGTATTAGTGGTGATGATGGTGAGCGCACGTAAAGAAGAAATATAGAAGATAGAAGAGGAGACACGGAAGTGAATAATATTGGTATTATGTACACGTGAGTCTAGCCAGGTCTTTCTTTCGGAACTTTTTTTGACTAAAACCTAACCACATTCATTTTTTTATTTATTACACTGCTAACGTTCTCAATACGTTCCCTTCTTTGCCCTATCCTCTAATATAATAAAATAAATTTTATTTTACCATTTACTTTTACGTCTAATTTTGTATTCTTCTATTTTTCTAATTTAGTTTTCATCTCTTAAAAAAAAGTGTGATTTTAGTTTAATCCTTAATCTCACATACGTTTCATTTCATTATTGTGGTCTAATTCAGCTTTATACATAATATTTAACAAATTTATTGATAAGTGTAGTTAGAAAGGATGAATTGTTTCAAAATTTATTTATTTAATATTGTTTGTGTAAGTAGTGTGTGCTATCTACAAGTTTTTTAAGTATTTTTCTACAAGTTTGTACCAAGTTAAGTTATTCGGTTTAATTGAATTAAAAAAAATGTTTAAATATTTTTTTGTCCTCATTTTCGTAGTATTTGTTGCTGAGGATTCTCATTTTGACAGAATGTTTAAAATGGTTCTCATTTTTACCGAATGTTTAAAATGGTCCTCATTTTCGCAATTCGTGTTTTATTTGGTCCTTTTCTGTAATGTCGTTTAAATCATGAACAGAGCATTGTACAGGTGGCACGGTTTGTATGTACAATACACATAACACACTTAAATACAAACTGTGCCACCTGTACGATGCTTCGTTAATGATTTAAACGGCATTGGAACCATAGGAATGGGGTAATCTTTAAGCAAAGGAAAGTGGACCCTATAGAAATTTTCAGTCATGCTCAAATGGTAGCTTGGGTATGGATGAAACATAAGATTCCTACTACATCGTTCTCTTATAGTGATTGGATTTTATCCCCATTTACATGCTTAAAATCCATGTGATACGGTAATGTTGTGTGTTCCAGTGTGATAGGTATCAAACTGCAGGTGTTCAAAAGCTAAATGGAATTGTATTGTGGTGGTGACTGTGTACAAGGGAACACAAATCAAGGTTCAAAACATATTGTAGTTACATGTTGTTGGGAATAGTCCAAGTGTGAGTCAAAAGTCCCACATTGGATAGAAAAGACAAAGTTAAACACTATATAAGAATAAAGGCCCATAACAACATTGTCTTAAGGTTTTGGTGTAAAAGTGGTGTCTAAGGTCTTATATGTGTAAGACTAATGTTATATAACCATATGGAACCACAATCGCTCAATGACCATAACCATGACCATAACTATAACCATGACCACAACCATAACATATGAAACATAACATATAAGTGAAGCCGTAGGCATTTGGAATAACTTGGATGCTATTGCTGAAGGCTTAAAAGGACACACTACCAGCGACAAAGATCTCCCTCCACTGTGTTCATAACTATTTTATGATGCAGCATATTTTCAGACCTCCATTACGCTTGTTCTATTCTGTAGCAACCAAAACACAATGAAGTGGTGCTTGTGGAAGCAGAAGGGAT
>Ga0214543_1001597_pt1 | contig 44090 bp, 19 predicted proteins | sample CNSS2metaG_FD_160094 | JGI IMG/M metagenome (GOLD analysis project Ga0214543, IMG submission 160094) | Root nodule microbial communities from cowpea collected in UCLA plant growth center, Los Angeles, California, USA - CNSS2 | ecosystem: Host-associated > Plants > Roots > Nodule | place: USA...
AAATAATTAAAATTAAAATAATAAAACTGGAAATTTTAAAAAATGAAAATTGAAAAAAAAAAATTATATATATATATATATATATATTTTTTTAATTTAATTTAAATTTTTTTTTTTTTTTTTTTTGAAATTAAGAGAATTTTCCATATAAAAAAGTTCTTCTATTTTAAGAAATTCTATTTTGTTGGGACATATATGAAAATGGTATTTTCATTAACGAACTTCCTTTACAAGAGACTTGAAGATAGCTTATCAATGAAATTTGATCATGTTATGTGAAGACCCCAATTGACTTTTCCTTTTTTTCCAGTAATTTTTGTACATTCTGAGCATACCCATTTTCTAACCGCCAAACTGTTAGAAAGTGACAAAAAATAACTGTCATATTCTCCTAATTAATTATTGAATACAACTTTGTGCACCCAGTCTCATATCTGGCATAAACAACAACAGTTCTGCTGTTGACATTTTTGTCCATCTATTCCCAATTAAGCATCGAAAGCTTAATTTAAGTGTCCACACCTTATCCAATAAACAATAGAAAAAGAACCAACTAGACACTTGTATTTACTTTTTCTTGGGTGTGTCAAGTATTTACGTAAGATATCCAAATTTGCTCAATTTCACAATTATTTATATGTATCAGTTGTCAAGAAATAGCAAATAAAAAAGATTACTAGTATTGTGGTTTTCTTTCTTTCCAAAGAGCCAGGGACACTTGTATAGTGTCATCAGTGAAAAGGACAGTTTACGTGTGTAGTGTAGATACTCACATTTGGATGAACGAACCATTGTCGTTATTCGGAGGGGACCAAAATTCCCTTAATTATCTAACATCGTAATCACCATGTTCAAGACGACAACAAGAATTCTCATTCTGAGTCCACGTACGCAAAAACTACTCAACACGTGTTATACGACAGAGACATGTCGGTTATGCCACACGTGTCTCTGTTTATGAGATGCCATGTGTGACATATAACGTCACTTCCTTCCCTATATAACAAATATGCCTTTGTGATAATTGTCATTAACGATCAAACAGTTATTTTTCTTCTGTTTACAATCATGGATTCAAGAGTAGTTCGAAGTGAAGTGCATGAGAATGATGAAAACTACCCCCACATTGTTCCCTCAGAACAAGGTATGAGTCACATTTGGAAATAAGTTGTATTATGTTTGAAGCATATTATGGTGTTTTTTCTTTTCTTTGAATGAACAATTTTTTTGATGTAGTAACACATGGTGAAGAAGAACAACACTTTGATCATGAGAAGAAGTCTGTTCTGAATAAAGTCAAGGTAAAGGCTAAGAAAATCAAGGACACGATTAAGAAGCATGGCCATCAAGTCCTTGATCGTGGCCGTGAGTATAACAATGAAGATCAACACAACCTTGATGATGACGACTTAGATGAGGATGAAGACACGGACAAAGACACACAAGTTCCTGAAACACCAAGTATGTTCTTTTTCAAGTCGTCTGCATAAAGTGAAACTGAATCTGTGCTTAATATATTTTAGCACAGTAAATATGTTTAGTCTTTTAATTTCTTTGTGGATTTAGTCTTTATAAATCTTATTTGTTTTTGAAAATAGTACCCTACTACGTAATAATGATGTGATATATCTAATCATATCATTAGTCACCATTCTTCTGATAAAAGGAGGCTATACGTGAAGTGATATATTTACATACATACATGTTACACAATAAAAAAGAAACTGGTTTTAAAACTTTTAAGGTTTATAAGAAGATAAAAAATGTTGGAGGAAGAAAATCAAACTGAGGAAATAGTTTATGCAGCATGTATAAGAATTTTACAGTTATATTTAAAAAATCATCATCGATGTTAAAACTGTTCTTATTTTACAGTAACAACCTTCAAAACTTAGAAGTCATATTACTATAAATTTTACTTAGTTGGAGGGTATACAATTTTTACAGAACATTATACAGAGAATGAACTCGATCAGATTTCAACATGTTTACAAAGATTGAAAACCGATTTGACCTTAAAAATTGATCTTTTATTCATAGATACTTTTCTAATTTTTCTGTCTTCCTCAAATAGCAGGGATCATTAACCTTTTTTAAGGATTGCAAATTTAAAAATAAACACAAATCTGATTGAAGTAGAGTTGGACTTTATGCTGTTGATTGTTTTGCAGTTCATGAAAGTGAAGGTGTTAAAATTGTGACACCCACAAGTGAGCAACTCAAAAATTTAGGAAAGCCAGGAATTGATTTTGGAGATACAACAGTCATGGCAGATGAATCTCATTACAATTCACTACCATTTTCAACTACTGAAATTGATCAAAAGATAGGTTCTGAGCCAGCCGAAGCATTTTCGGTGGAAGAGAAAGCAGGGCTTCCTAAGGACAATTTGGAGAGGTCAATAGGATTGGAGGAAGAACATTACTCTCCCGGAAGTAGGCCTGATGCATATACTCCTCCAAATTATCAAACCAAAGACACTTACCCAACTGAAGAAGGTAAGTAAGACGATTTGTAGAACTCAATTTTTTGCTAATTGCATTAATATCAGTGTACCCTTTTGCAAGATTTGATGTTTAAATTGATAAAATTGGATTTGACTCCTCTTGATGATGATATTTATATACCGTGGTCCGTGGATTAAGATTTTCATGTGTGATGGTTAACAGCATTAAAAGAAGAAGTGGAAATCGCACAGGTTGAGGAATCTTTTGCAAGAATGAATGTGCAGGAGGAGCCAAAATCTATCTCAGAACTAAACCTGCAGCCAGCTATTGTTGATTCTGAATACCCTCATCTCGTAAACCATGATCAGTCCGTGACAAACCTTTCTGATGCGATGCAAACTCAGGATCCTTCTTCTCATGAACAATTCACTCAGGAAACGATATCCCCAGATATCAACAAAAACCTGGAAAATGTCACAGACAGTGGACAAGCTTTCGACACCATCACAACCGCAGTTGATGAACACTCTCGCAATGAAGCAAACACTTACAAAGTTTTCTCTCCTAGAGATGTCACAGCTTCTGAGGTAGGTGCAGTAGAGAAAGACGAAAGAAAGGACAACGTGGTAACAAATGAAGAGCAACCAAAAAATGGGGATGCTTCTAACATGTCTGGCTCAACTGCACAATATGGGAGGGACATTGCTCACTCTCTGACACAGAAATTAGGTCCAGTTTATGACAAGGTTGCTGGTGTAGGAAGTGCAGTGAAGTCCAGAGTGTATGGAACTGAGACAAAAAACGAGGTCAAAGAACAAGACAAAGGGGTTTCTGTGAAGGACTATTTGGCTGAGAAGTTAAGGCCTGGTGAAGAGGATAAGGCACTTTCTGAGGTAATTTCTGAAACTTTATATAAGAGGAAGGAAGAGCCAGTGAAAAGTGAGCATGACTTGGATGGTGGGGATGAGAAAATTCGTGAAGAGAGCTGTGTACATGATCCAGGAAAAGGTGTGGTTGACAAGCTTAAAGGTGTTGTTGGCTCATGGTTTGGCAAATCTGAGGGAAAAGGTGAATGAGGTTTCTTTTGCTAAGCGGAGTCTGCAAAATTGTGTGTTATGATGTATTTTGTGATTTTGTGTTTGCGGTTGTTATGGTTGCAGGAGATGAACATTTATCCAAGAATACAAATTCTGGAGCAGAACTGGAACAGGTTAACCCAGTTGTTGGTGAAAGCAAGAGTAGTCCAATTGGAGAACCAGAGACTCGTTAAATATCTTCAACAATATTGGATAATGCATATGCTTAGTTCTCTCCTTATAATTAGGTTTTGTATATGGTGGATTTATGTGAAAGTATTATTTGTTTGTGTAGATGTCGAATTTACATTGTGATATCTTTGTGCTGGAACAGAGAATAAGACTTCGTTATTAAATGTAAAAAAAGGTGACAATATAAAGCTGTATTCTGGTATTGTGTTTTACTTAATGTTCAATATGTAATGCTTTTGTGTTTCCCATATTTGTTGTGTTTATAATTTATTCTCGTAGCATTACCATTTCTTTGAACAAAATGACCGAGAAATGCCATCTATTGTATTATCTTTAAGATCACGATCCTCTACGTCTAGTTATGGAAGATTTTAACCATATAAAAATATCTATCAGCAAAAAATTATTAAACAAAGTTCACCTAGAAATTGTTGATCCTGGAGACCATTTCTTTTCGGATTATGCAAAACGTTAAGAGTGTTTGTTGATCCTGGAGCCCATACTTAAAAGAAAAGACGTCAAAAAGTTTAGTTAGTGTTTTAAAAATGCAAAATAGTTTTCTCTCATTTAAGGCAAAATAAAGGTCGTTAAGTATGTTTTTAGTCCTTAAATTTTGACTCAAAATTTGAATTCGTCTCTGGTCAAAACTTTGATAAATTTTAGATTAAAGTTCAGGGACTAAAAACATACTTAATCCGCAAAATAATGCAAAGGGTACCAGTTTCGAAATCCAATTTTTTTTTTTTTAATTTCGAAATATTGTTTTGCTTTCCAACTAATTTCGAAATATATTTATATATTTATTTATATAATAAAAATATGTTATTTAATTTTTTGTTATCGTTATCGTAGGATAATGTTAGACGCATGATGTCTATCTTGTAACGGATGATAGATTGTCGAAATATCAATGAGGAGACAATAACATGGGACGTCGAAAGAAAATGCCCTCAATAGTAAAGGAAATGTGTGAGGCACACGGTCCTCTACTTTTGGATAGCGGCGTGTTGATATTAGTTTATTTTCTTACATGTATTAGTTTAGCAAAGTAGATGATCATATACTTTATTTATTTTGTTGTGTTGAATTTCATATTTATTACTTGCATTTATTATTTGAAAGTATTCCCATTTATATTATTTCAACTAAGTTTTGTCTGGTAAAAAGTTGTAGGCCTCTTACCACCGATAAATAAATACACAAATATTGTTTACCGAAGGTTAGTCACACTAAAACCAAAATAGTTTTGTCTCTTAATTTGAGAAAATAATAATAAAAAAAAAGTGAATCGGATTTTGAAATAGGAGAGAACACCGCTCGAACTTAAGTGAAGAAGGGATTTGGGGGTGCAAGGTTCGGTAATATAACCCACCAAATGCAGTAATTATCGCTTAACTAAATTAGGTAATATTTTTAATTTATTTTTCTGAAAAACATAATTGGTAGGGGTGAAAAGTTTTGGGATACAGAATAAATCTTGGACGTGCAGGTAGAAAGCCTCGTTTCCAAAGTCCAATCGACGCTGCTTTAAAGCCCAAACCCATTCTACCAGAAAAGCCCAAACTTAATTGAATTTTAAAAATAACGTTAATGAAACGACGGTTATGTATAAGCGTTTTCGTTTTCTTTCACCTTGCATAAACCTGTTAGGGTTTTTGGAGTCGCCATTTTTGTTTTCTCTTCAACCTTATTTCACATTCCTTCTCGCACCTCTCACGATGAACTCCGGCACTACATGATGCCTTTTGTGGACATTCCCAACATTGTGTTCACCAATATTTCAAAACATCGTCTAACACGGTACGCTGTTTTGTCTCTTCACGTTTTTCTATTCGCTCTTTTAAATTCTATCCATTTCCCGGAGCCTGGTTTTCGACTCGATGGATATCCATCCAATCGTTAGCACACTGGGCTTCTGGAAGCTTCTACTGCAAGGAAACTCTACTCTACCATTGGCCAAATTGCAGTTGTTGCTCATTTGTCGGACATGATGGGTTCGAATTCGAACCATGAATTCAATAACCCTTTTAGGTCCAAAGATGGTCCACAAACTTTCCCATTCTTTGATTGTTTTGCGGAGTTTATGTAGCCATCCGTTTGGTGGTGATGGATTTGAATGCATTGAGGAGCCTCTGAAAAACCTAGGATTAGATTGTGATTCTGCTGTGGATGTAACGCTCCGTTTAAACGAGGATTTGGGTTATAACCAAAAGCAATTTTCACTGAGAAAAGGGTTCTTAGAAAGTGTGAGGTTAGATGCTAAGAGGGTTCTTGAGGTTCTCCGACAAGACGGTCCCGGTCTGGATGCGAGGTTGGTTTTAGGTGAGTTGCATGTAAGACCATCAGGGCTTCTCGTGAGGGAGGTCCTCTTTGGAATTTTGAAGAATATAAATTCTGAGAATAAAACTAGGTGGGCAAAGCTGGCATACAAGTTTTTTGTGTGGTGTAGTCAGCAAGAGGGTTACCGGCATACTGCGAATGCATATCACTTAGTTATGAACATATATGCGGAGTGTGAGGAGTTTAAGGCATTGTGGAGATTGGTTGATGAAATGATTGAGAAAGGGCTTCCGGCTACTGCTCGAACTTTCAATATCTTGATTCGTACTTGTGGTGAGGCAGGTTTGGCTAAGAAATTGGTGGAGAGGTTTATAAAATCAAAGACGTTTAACTTTAGGCCTTTTAAGCACTCCTACAATGCAATCCTATATTGTCTTCTTGTTTTAAACCAGTACAAGTTGATTGAGTGGGTTTATCAGCAGATGTTGCTTGATGGATTTTCTTCAGATATTTTAACTTATAATATTGTCATGTATGCCAAGTACAGACTTGGAAAGTTGGATCAATTTCACAGACTGTTTGATGAGATGGGTAGAAATGGATTTTCTCCAGATTTTCATACCTTCAATATTCTTCTTCACGTTCTTGGCAAAGGGGACAAACCGCTTGCAGCTCTCAATCTCTTAAATCACATGAGAGAAATGGGTATAGATCCAACTGTGCTTCACTTCACTACATTGATAGATGGACTCAGCAGAGCTGGAAATATGGATGCTTGCAAGTATTTTTTTGATGAAATGATAAAGAATGGATGTATCCCAGATGTGGTGGCTTACACTGTAATGATAACAGGATATGTAGTGGCTCATGAGCTTGAGAAAGCCCTGGAAATGTATCAAGATATGATTTCTAGAGAACAAGTTCCAAATGTTTTTACATACAATTCCATAATTCGGGGATTGTGCATGGCAGGAAAATTTGATGAAGCATGTTCAATGCTCAAGGAAATGGAAACCAAAGGTTGTAGTCCAAACTCTATTGTCTATGATACTTTAGTGAGTAGTTTAAGGAATGCTGGAAAGACTGCTGATGCTCATGAAGTGATCAGACAGATGACAGAGAAGAGGAAGTACACCCATATATATTCAAGATACGAACGGAAGAAATGAGGCCTCGACTTTTGATCTGGATGAGACCCATGATCTGCTGCGTATCAGCTGACTAGAGGCTGGAAAAATGAAGTGTGTATCCCCTCCGCTAATTTATATATATATATATATATATATATATATATATATATATATATATATATATTCACCTATTTCTACACTTAGTAACTGATTTCTGAACCTGTATGCCCATTTTTTCATAACATATTAATACTTCTTGTTTATCAATTTTATGCTATGCTTCTTTTTGCTAATATCTGCCTGCTTGTAATTGTATTAGATTTTAAGCCATCTTCTGCTTGTTCAAATTTATCACTTGTAAAGTTAACAGTTTATAATATGACCGTTTTCCGTAGGATAAAATACACTATGCATTGACTGTGTAAAGTAGTTTTACATTGTCATCTAGTCACAAACTATCATTTATAGCAAGTTTGTTGACTTTTACTATAATTACATTAAAAATTGTACCAATGGTGGTGATTTGTGAGTGGGTGGCAATGTAAAAATGTAAACCTGTTTTACACTCTGTCAATGTATAACCATTAAACTCTTTCCATAATAAATGATCAGGTTACATGTTTAATTATTGTGCTGATCCCTTTCTTTTGATTATTTTCAGTGAAGTATATAAGCTGAAATTGATATATCTAATTCTTGATTTTGAGTTTCATTTATTATTTAAAATTTAATCATCATTTTTAGCTTTTGGAGGTGTACGACTAATTTTCCTGGTTCATGATTTCCAAAATCCAGAGCAAGCAACAACAGCTTCAAATATTGCCAATAGTCAGAGATGCTGTAATTATTTAAGTTGATCTCCACACACATGCTTAAGCTGGTTGCTTTTCTGTGGCTTCAAAGGCAGCCCATTCAGTTTGCTGCCACATTCCAGATGAAGATCGGAAAGCTTATCCTCTTGCATTGTCAGGTTATTGTTATAGTTCATTTTTTGGCTTGATAGTTTGTTTTTATACTTGATAGGCATATTCTGTCATCATGCAGTGGGAGCACTCCAACAATAAGGGGTGTTGTCGTCAAGCAATAATGCAATATTCACCTTGCTTTAGATTTTTTATTGCAAAAGCGTATGCTATTGTTTAACATATTAAAGTTTATAACTTTATGGTAGATAACAACACTTCTTTACAAGGCTTCCTTTTCATTCTCCTTCAAACAGATTTTTGCTTAATTTTTCTCCGATTTATCGTGATCACGTTGATGCAGTTTTTCGTGTACATAGGGTCACTGTCATCTCTCTAGTCTTTCCCAAACTTTCTTGACTCACCCTCTCACATATATTTTAACTAGTATTAGATCTATTTTTAAAACTACTCACAATATTATAACACTGTTCTTGCAGTTAAACATCATACAGGATAAATGTTGAACGCTAGTGTATACATCCATCATTCAAATTCCCGCGCTGATTATACAACCTCATAGGATTGATATTTTTAGGTTTTCTGTTGGATGGATTGGCGACTCAGAATCCTAAATCAAGTGTGTACGTTTGTCCCCCGGGGGCTTTGTGTATCTACATGAAAGGATGGTCTGTCAGCTAAGCCTATTCAGCATTGTGTTTTCCCTCCTTGATCAATATGGTTTTATTCGTGTATTTTTATTTCCTGATTGAATTGACTAGTTATTATAGCCATTACATACTTACCTTGTGACATTCATATACTGAGAATGAGACTGAGGATAAAACTTGAACGTTTCATTTCATGTTGAACCCTACCACCACCAAGCAAAACTCTTGAAACTGTTATTTTTCTTATCCAAGAAATCTAACTTAAAAATACTGAAATAATATGGCAAATGAGTAGTTTGACGTCTCAATTTTATTACTGTCCATTGAAAAAGGATATACAAAAAAAGAACCATTGAATGTCCAAATATAGATAATTTTTAAAATCACTCTGGAATTTCCCTATATAAAATTGCATTTTAAACTTAGAAATCAAGTGGCCACAACATCATGCCCTTATTTCTTCCAGGATTAAGAGTACTGAGTTGATTAAGCCATTCAAATCTGCACATGTAACTACAGTGATGCAATAATAAAGGCATTCAGATTCACAGCATTATTCAAATCAAAATAGCTCCTTGTACGAACATTCGAACATGTATATGAGAAATCCATTCACTGGCTGAAATAGTCAAGTTCATTGGATGTCTGTTAACTTCTCCTCGCAAGAGTCATGCTAAGTTCTTTTAAGCACTGAAATACATTTGAGTGACTCATGATGATGTTTATAACATTGACCATGCCTATTACAGGATTACAAAACAGAAGGTGGAATTTACTATTCACACAGCACAACGTTCTATTGTTTCACATAAAATCTCTTGTTTTATTTTTTGTTTAGTCTTTTATTTATCATGACATTGTTTTGCTCACCACACTATCAATTTTCGATTGTAGTTGTATCACTAGTCTCCAACTATGTCGATCCATTCTGGCCTTCTCTCTCACTATTTGCTCACATGCTGGGCATAATGTCAGTAAGTACAGTTTACTGTGGTGGTACTTGTTGCAGACAGATACCGTACAGAGAACATAAAAACTATTGAAACAGGCCCAAGTTTTTTCTTATTTTAAGTATTTTTGTCCGGAAAATGACAGTAGCTAGCTAAATGGTTGCAGACTTTCATGTTAGAACAGTCATAAAATTTAGTGGACTTCTGTGACATGCTTGGCCATATGTACTGCCAAAGCCAACCAAATGATGATTCAGAACATAATCAACTAAAATACTTTTCTTATCAAAGAACCTTGTGTGTTTTGAGTTATCTACTCAGAAGAAAGATTTGAAAACCACTTTTTGTCTTCACACATTCTTTAAGCGGAGGGAGGACACCCTTAACTCCTTTTGAACCATGTTTCCATTGACTGATAATAAGTGATCCACAAAGTATGGAAGAGGATTTTCACTATACTAGTTTTTTCCCTTCTGCACACTCTTGGTACAATTTAAAAGAAGGAGCAGAAGGCACAAATATCATCAAACCCAAAAAGATAATTCGAACCGAGAAAACTTTTCATTATTCATAAATTATACGAACAATTAGCTGCTTAATATCTATATCGGGATATCTTAAAGGAGGGGGAAGAATTTGAAAATTTGGATGATATGTATTGCTTTTATTTTTTCTCTTCCGGTTTCTCTTCTGGCTTCTCTTCATTCTTCTCCTCTTTCTTTTCCTCTTTCTTTTCTTCTTTCTTCTCTTCCTTGGCAGGTCCAACTGATATTATATCAACCTTCCCTACTTTCTTCAGCTTCTTCACTACCGCCACTGCATCCATTTCGCCAACCACTATCAACTTCTGTTCCTTCACATCAGCAGCTATCGAATCAACCCCTATTGTTCAAACGAACAACAGTTAAACAGATTAAAACAAAAAAGGTTTTCAATTACAGGAACTATAGTTTCTGTGGCAGAACAAAAATGAAACTATATGTAAACACCAACCATAGATATCTGCAGCTGCTTCTATTGCTTTCTTCTTTGTTTTTTCATCTATCATAGTAAGGACCTTTAATACCACCTTCTGCTACGGATCCAGCGAGGGACAGCAAATGCAGACAGAGGAAAGAGAATAATAAATAAACAAAATTTGGATCAAACACTTGAGTTAAAAATCATACATATAAATTTAACCAACAAGCATGAGCATGTGGAATAAATATTGCAGATCACTGAACATGAAAAACAGTACCTGAGCCTCCATTGTGAAGAGAAAGATGTGTGTGAAAAGAAGAAAAAGGGTAACGAAGGGTTGAAAACTTGTGGCCTTTGTAATAGAAGTAAGGCGTGCGGTTGTGGATATCTTCTTTTATTTGTGGGTGTGTCTGTGTGTGCTACATCCAAAAGATGGACACTTTAAATGCAAAACTGTTGGCCAGCATGGCTCAACTCAATAGCACACAAAGGACAAATGTTGACGTGATGAAGTGTGTTACTTGCCAGGTGAATTTTCTTTCTCTGTAAAATTTTCATACTGTTCTATGAGTGGAACAACTATCAGGAAAAAAAAAAAGAAAGATTTCATTTTCATTTCCTTTCTACCTCCTCACACAGTCACTTGTTAATATTTTTCTACGTGAAGAAAAAGAATTTGATCACGTCAGGGAACATGTTAATAATATTTTAAAAAGAAAAATATGTGGAAAGGGAAAGAGAATGAAATAATTGTTTTTCTTTACTTAGTTGTCATCCAATATTAAGCATGTATGGAAGTTAAAAAGATAAATGGCGATATTGAAATTCATGGTAATCCATGACTTTAAATTAAGAATTGTTTTACAGCAATGCCAATGAGGCACCAACTCAAGGTCTACTCATCAGGACAAATGTAATTGAAGTTAGAAGTTAGATGAAGACTTGTGTGAAGAAAAGCATGTCACTTTGCAAGCTTCAATCCACAATTGCCTTACATCTATAATATTATTATTGTTCCTGTGATTGTGCCTACTCTTAAAAATGCATTCACCCCACTATTCTTTTGTCTTCTTATCACAATACCTGAAAAAGAAAAGACTGAGATACAAAAAGTAAGACAAAAAAGTTTCTCTATTAACATTAACTTATATACAGGTATTCATGTATTAGAGATTAAGTCTCCACTAAATAAACTTCTCCAGCCATAAATTGTTAACGATAAGATGGAGACTCAATAAAAAAAATGAAATCAAAACCATTTTCATAACAAATAACAAGAAAATAACAATCATTAAATAAATATTAGATTCTAGATAAATATTAGAAATTCAACAATTAGTGGAAAGTCTCATATTAATTAAAAATGAAAAAGTTGAATATATATAAGAAAAATAAAATTCACAAACATTAAATCTTAAAGTTTTATGTTAAAAGTGGTGTCAAAATTTTTATACAAACAGCTTATACCTTAAATGTGGTCAATTTCTCTGATCCATTTCGGTAAAAAAATTTCAAAAATGATATTAAAATATATGAATTGCTTCGAGGTTCTACGTAGATTATACACTTATTACATGATAAGATCTCTTAGTAAGTGTAAAATTTCTTATATAAGCAACTCACAACAAAACAAAATAATATGAACTTTTATCACAAAATACAACAAAAATACTCAAAAATTTTAAATTATACTAATATTTTAAATATAAATACTAAAGGCATTATAGAGTTAGATTCAAATTGAGTGAGATTTGAAAGTAGGAATCTCTTATTTTTTAAAAAGGAAGTTGAATACAAAGTAGTTTTTCCCTACCCTACAAGCAAGGTAACAAAGAGTACAAGTTTTTGTAAGCACCATAATTATAATTAAATGCAAGGAAAGTTTTGACCTTTGAGTTGTATATTCAATTTCACTGTGCCAATTGAATCCAATACAGTCATGCTTTACATTCCCACTTTCTTATGAAAATTGCAAAGCTTATAGTCCACTCTCTATGCTTCAATATTCCACTGCCATTTTCTCTGATATTTTTTAGGGTGGGTTTGGATCGGAAATTCAGTCTAAATTCAAATAATTGTATTAGAATTATATATAAATTCATATATTTTCTAAAAGAAATAATTTGATATTTTGTACATCTAAATATAAATAATTATATTATATTTGAAATCCAACCTCTCATTTTAAAAGTAAAATAGTTTGATTGTTTACAAATTAGTCTCATACCTGATTTAAAAATTTATATTTCTTAAAAATCAGTTTTAATATAAAATAATGTAAAATTACTACATATTTCTTAAGAATATTTTTTAGAATGAAAAGTCATTGAAGTCTTTTATACTTCATAAAATATGTAATTAATTAATAATAAAAAATAAATCAATTTTTCATATTTAGTATTTATTATTTTTGTAGAGTTAGATACAATATTTGACGCATTTCCTCAATCTTATGAGCAGGAAATGAATTCAATTTTTAAAATTCTAATCCAAAATCTAATCAATTTAATCTAAATAATTGGATTGAAATTAAATTTATATTTATATTTTTATAATTTATTTTTAATTTTTGTAGATAATAAATCTAAATTATGGGATGATATTCAAATTTCAGATTATTTTTTATAAAATAAAATTTTTTGAATGTTTTATAAATTGATTTGATACTAATTTTGAAATCAGTTTAAATCTAAACCAATTTATCTAAAAATATTCTTTAGAATTAAAATTTGTTAAAATCCTTCCAATTTTATAAAATGTAAAATTAATTAATAATTTAAAAAATAAATTACCTTTTTACATTTAATACATATTTCTCGCAGAGTTAGGTACAATTTATAAAAAAATTACTTTCCTTATATTCAACACATGTTTTTTCTATGCATAAAATGTCAACTCAACTTGCTCTTCTTTTTTCCACCGTCATGGGCTTTAGTAGGGGCAGCTATTGGTATTTGGGCTTGTAGGTAATCCATGTTGAAATTGTCGTTATTGTTTTTTGAATTTAATTTATGTAAAATTCGTTACATATATATTTAGTTAAACTTATGTTACTATTATAATTTATTATACTGGTTTTTGGCACCATTTGAGATTATTTTTCATTATTATTTATTTTCTCTTTTTCTAAAAGTATAAAAATTAATTTTTATTAAGATTATTTTATTCTTATAAAAATTGTTAAATAGTGTTAAAAAACTTTTTTCCTATAATTTATTGTATTAATAAATTTAATGAAGTAATAAAATAATTAATTTTATTAGATGTTTATGTACAAATATGTTATCCTGAAAATATATATAAATGAAACTCCTATTGTTTTTTGTTGCCCTGCAATTGTTGGAAAATGTTGAGATCCAATGAGTCCACCACTGTGAGACTCTTTGTATCATTCATCATCGTCGTGGTTTGCACTCTACAGGTTCTTTCTCTTCATAGTTATACCATTAATGTTGAGTTTATATGCAATAAAAAAATATAATACGTTATGTATTACAGTTATACATATAATGTAATTTGATATTAACATCAATATTATGTATGCCATTAGTATGTTGTATCAGTTATGAGCGTCAGGCTTTAGTAGAAGGAATATTATATATGCTAGATTTAGGTTGCATACTTCCTTTTCAGTGAAAGCTAAGGGAATAATTTTAAGTTTTAATGTATTTGTTATGGAAAATGTTAGAATGATTCTAGATTTAGGTTGTATAATTTCTTTTAAGTGAGAATAGTTTCAAGGTTAATTACATTTGCATGAAATAAATTAAAAAGCTTTTAAATTTATGTTAAATTGTTGAAAATAATTTAAGTGTGAGTATAAGTCTTGTATAAAATAGAAATGATAAAGTTAAATTCCATATAAGAAAAGGAAAAAGACCCATAAATTAGATGTGATGAAGTTTTGGCTTAAGAGTGATGTGAATATTTTATGAGTTAAATTCAATTCATATATTTATAATCTCTTTAATTAACTCCTTTAAAAAAACCACCATAAATAATATTTATTTAAATTTATATTGATTTTTTTTTCTTGAACATATTGGTATACGATATTGATAGCTTCAATCTTGATTGTATTATTTAAATTTTAGAAATTTACATTTTAACTGTTACGATATCCAAGTTTCTTGAAGTTAGTTTTTTTTTCTTCGAAATTTAATGTAAAGATTAGAAATTACTTTAAATTAAAATTGTCATTAGAATTTTCTTATGAACAAAATGAGAAAGTATTAACAATCCATGTATGTCACTTTGAGAGGTAAATAAATATGTTAGAAATATTATATATTTTCTGATTTTAACTCTTGGTGGATATATAATATATTTTATTGAAATTTATTTTTATCAAATATTAAATATTATGATGATATCTTTATATGATGAGATATTGTACTTTATATATTGAACAAGTTTCTAATAGATCAATATGAAGAAGTAAGAAAGTTCTCTGAGTTACTTTTCATCAAACAGCTCTTGTACATATTTTTCTTTTTCATGGCTTATACATATCTAATATGGTATCAGATAAAAAATAACACCTTTTGCATTTACTCCTTTCTTGTTTATTTCCTGTCATGGCGAATCCTACTTCATCTTCTGGTTCTTCTTGTTCATCGCCTTCTGCAGGTTCTCGTTGACTTTCTCCATATTCTCGTGACTTTCTCCAACTTCTTATCACTTTCTCCAGGTTCTCGACTTCTCTAGGTTCTAGACTTCTCGAGATTCTCGAATTCCAAAGGTTCTCGAATTCTCAAGGTTTTCGACTCTTCAAAGGCTTTCAAATTCTCAAGGTTTTCGACTTCTCAAGGTTCTCAAATTTCTCCAATTTTTTCTCAAGGTTCTCGAATTTTTCTAGGTTCTCAAATTTGTCGAATTTCTTAAATTTCTCAAATTCAAGTTTCTTAAATTTGTCGAAAAAGTAAGAAAGTTCTCTGAGTTACTTTTCATCAAACACCTTTTGTACATATTTTTTTCTCATGGCTTATACATATTGATATTAATAAATTTCAATAAAATATAGTATATCTCCATCAATAGAGTTAAAATCAAGAGATATGTAATATCTCTAACAAAATACATGACTAATCATTATGGTCCATCAACTTTCATACCTAAATTTCATAATTATGGGATATATGAAACACTAGATAAAAATCTCACTTAGTTGTGTTGTTTTTTTTTTTATCGGCAATTATTAGTTATTAGTTTTTGTTAGTGAGGAGTTAAATTTATAACCTTTCCCATCCTCTTTTCTAAATCTCACAAAATTAGTCTTATTTCTTTAAATTCTTAGTGTAAGTGTAAGTGTAAGTGATGATGAGAAGATACTATTGATTATTAATGTTTACACTGATCTTTAGTTAGACGTTGAATCTTTAACAGTTATTTAAATGTAGAAAATTTGATGAATGTTTGAGTATTTTAGTATTTGAACATGCTTAAAGTTATGGAAAATATTTTTTTAATATAGTTTTGTTGACAAACTTTTAATAATGAACATGTTTGATGTGATTTAGAAAGAGAAGATAAAGATTTGGTGTGTGTTGAAAAACAAATTTTGTTAAACTTTGTCAAGAAAAAATTTGTCAATATCACATCCGTAGGTTATATGTTCATGACTTGATTTATGAGTTAAAGTGGAAATAAGTAAGTTCTTTTGCACCGGCAAAATGCAACAACACCTACAAAACTTGAAAAACATAATTGAAATTTTTTAAAATCATCACAATCAATAATTTATGAAAGGAAATTTTCACTTGTACTCTCCCACTCAAGATATGATTCTTTTTTTTTTCATCTAGGGATCACTTAAAGGATTTGACCAATACAGAATGAACTTCACTTAAATATTAGAGATTTAGCGAATTGAGTTAGGATTAGGGATTGATCAAAATGAATTGAGAATTTGAACATTGGTTCAACCGAAATTCTGGGATTGAGTACTTTCAGCGAAAATTTGAGGAGTGAAAGTTAGAGTTTTTTTGTTCTGTTTTTTTTTTCTAATAATTGTTGTAAACAAAGTAATTACCCTCTAATTTGAAGTAAATTATAGAAAATTTGGAAAATTTCCAAAATCGTGATTAGTCCCGATCGACGAGATTCTTTCTACAAGAATAAACATATGCCTTCATTCACAATTGTAGTCTCCTTTTAAGAAAAAAAAAATAAAAAAGAAAAGGCTTTACAAGTCAAAAAAAGAAAACCTATTATATAAACATAAAAACTTGTATGAGTGTGAAGTCACGCAAAAAACCAAAAGAAATTTGAGGTATCTACACTTTGAACACTTATATGAGTATTCATGTCTTTGAAAACCCATATTTTTTAGGATAATGATATTTTGATTACTAAATTTTGACAATTTTATCTTATTACATGATGTGTCATCTTTGAAGTAGTTTTGAAATATAGAGAAATGAGTAAATAAAAAAAATGAGTTGCCACTTAGAAGAGGTCACCTCATAATATAAAAGAAAATTGTCAAAAAATCATTTTTCTATTTTTCATCCATAATGGTGACTATATAAGAGGCATTTTCACTCTAGCAAGCTATGCTTGATATTCTAACACATAACACTTCATATTAACACTTTTACATTCCAATATTTTGCTTTAAAGAGGTAACTATTTCCTAAGCATGTTTATGGAGTTCATAGCAAACTAAAACAAACTCATATATAGGATTTTATTAATATTCTTTACTTTTATATGCGTACATAATAAACAAGAAACACTGACTCATACATAAACAACATACAAGTACTACACCGTACTTGTCATTATTGACTCATCACTTATATATATATATTACATGCATATAAGATAGAACATCATTGATCCACGCATATGATCACACAACAGTTGTAATAAGGATGTCTTGTTTCTCCTCCTTCACCTCGTTGTTCTTCAAGCTTGAAGTGAAAGACCATGAAAGAATGGTATTTCTTTGTTTTTGTTCTCCAGTTGAAGCAGAGAACCCTACTCGAACCCATTTAGAAAGCACGGTATGTAACTCAAGATCATAGGAGAGCGTGACAGCACTACTCCCAGGATAAAAAGTAGCAACAGTCAATCTTTTAGAGGCAGAGTTATAGCTGATGTGTGCAGTGGCTGTTTTCCCATTTTGCCAGTCCCACCGCGCAGTTGTCTTGGACCTAATAGAGTTCACATCGATTCCAATGTGTTTGTATGATGGATCACCAACATTGTCATTAGAGTAGGTGTCCATTTCAACAGCAACAACTTTGTTCGATTCAGCTTTGAAATCAACAGTGGTTTGGTTTTTAGAGATGGAGGAGTTTCTGAAAGCGTTTGAATCGGTAAAGAGTCCAAGGAGTCTGCCACCAGAATTTGGAGGGATGACAGTGTCATATGGTGCAATCAAGAAGGTCAAGCCATCGGCCGGAGGAGATGTGTAAGGTGTTGAGATTTCATAGGTGAAAGAAGATTCAAAGCTATACACTACCGCAGAGTTTTCCCAAATGGGCACTGGTGCAGAGTATAACACTCTTCCCACACTACCACTCACAGGGTTTCCTGCACTGTCTAGCTTAGTGAGTTGTAAGACATTGTTTGTAGAAATGGCATCACCTTGGAAGATAAAATCCTTTTGGTCGGAACCAAACCTGCTGAAGCTAAAAGATAATGACTGTGCTGACTTCACCTTACTGGGGAACATGAACAACGTTGTCACAAAGACAAACATAGGAATTAGGACTGAATAATTTGTGGTAGAGATGGCCATGGTGGTGTTGAATTGATTTGGGTGCTGCTATGAAGTTGGAATCTTGATGAAGAGTCCATGCAAAACCTTTCCCATTTATAGTGAGTAAATTAATTGAGGATCCATGCCAAGTGTCATTTGATATAAAGGATAATTAATTGTGTAATGGCAATGTAGCCGTTCTATCCAGTAGTCATAATTAATTTCTTTATTATCTAATCCCGTGATTATAAATTATATTCCAACTTATTCATTCTATTCCAAGTTGACCATTACTGATTTAGTACTAATTTACTAACCAATTTTATAGTGGTTTAAATGATTATTATAGATCAAATATGATTACAACAAAATTAACAATTATTTCATATTTGTATAGTTTTTCTGCTTGATTTAATATTTCCAAATTTTTACTGTGTCTAAAACAATATAATCTTTAACGTAAAAAAATAAATAAAAATTAACACGATGTTATACAAATACAAGTTCAAGAGACAATTATCTATATTTATATATATAAAGATTTTTATTTTTATGTTCACATTTGTCTTTCAATTTAATTATTTTAATATTCTGTTTTTAAATTAAAATAATCATTTTGTCAATAATTATTCTAAAAATAATTATCTATACTTATAAGTGAAAGTTTGCTTAAAAATTTAATGTTTTTTTTTATTGACAAATTTTTTAAACAATTTTTTTTAAAATAAGTACAAACACAACAAATAAAAACTACTTACAATAAAATGATAAATTTTATTTTATTTATTTTTATAATTATAATAATATCACTAATAATAATTTTATTATTTTTTATTATTAAAAAAAAGTTGAACACATAAACATATTATTTTTATTTTTGTAAATATAACTTTTATCAATTTTTTAATAATTCCTATGCGTTAAAAAATATGATGAGTTTCTCTTTCATATATTTGTATAGTTTTTCTGCTTGATCTAATATTTCCTAATTTTTACTATGTTTAAAACAATATAATCTTTAAAGTAAAAAAATAATAATTAGCGAAGATGTTACACTAATAAAAGTTCTAGAAATAATAGTCTACACTTATGCATATAAAGATTCAATTTTTTCTGTTCACATCTATCTTTTAATTTAATCTTTTATTTTTTTAAATTAAAATAATTATTTTATCACTATTATCCTTTAAGTGAAAATTGGTTTAAATTAAACGTTTCTTTAATTAATTTTTTAAATTTAACCATTTTCTAAATAATACATACAAAATAAATAAAAACCACTCACAATAAAATTATAGATATTATTTTATTTTATTTTAAAATTATAATAATAACAAAAATATTGTTATAATTTAGCCATTTTTATTTTTGTAAATATAATTATATTTAAAAAAATTAATAATTCTTATTCTTTGAAGAATATAATGACATTTTGTTTTTAATGTTTTATGTATGTGTGATATGACTAGAAAATATATTACTTTTAAAATTAAAATTAATTATATTACACAACATATATCTTTCTTTTTGTTTTATTTTTCAATCAAAATAAATTCTTGACTCTAATTCATTTAATAGTAATTTAGAAAATAGTTGTAATATTGTTATTAAAATAAATACGTGGCAGTGACAGGTAGGATATAGCTTGACTTACAATTAATTGCAATTTACTACAAATTGTACAAAGTTAGGTTCTGATGAACTTGACGTACACAGTTAACTCTCTAGTTTCAGTTTTATTTCATACTATTTTTTTTTTTTGTTGATTTCTCCTCCTATACTCTTTTAATACTTATAATTTATTTAATAACTCTGTATGAATAATATTTTTATTTAATAGATAATAATTTTATAACATGTTATTATATTTATATTAATATGTTTATTTAAAAGCAAATTAATTATGCACTGTGTGAGATTGATATATTTATTAATCTTGTTTCACATAATCTAAATACAATCCTTATAAGTTTAACAAAACACCCGTTATATTATAAAAAAAAATCTCACTCCAAATTTTCTCTCGTCACATAAAACAATATCACCTAAGTTTTAACGACGCATTCTAATTTGATAGAAATTTTTTATATTTATTATTATTGAATTGAGTGTGAATATAATATTTATTTTTTCTCTAATAAATTATTAAAACACTTATAATTTATTAGATAATTTTATAAATATAATTTTATAAACATCTTTATAATCTTTAGTTTCATTTATTTTTTAAAAAAAATTGTTTATTTGTTTTTCTTTCTTTTGTATAATTTTTTAATTTTTTCTATGGTATTCAACTAATATAATATCTATAAAGTTTATTAACGTTTTTAAGGTATTTTTTCTATCACCCACAAACTTCACTATACATTCTTTTTAGTTATGTTTATATAATGTATTGCCTTTCAAAAAACACAAATCTCAATATTATTGAATCATATAATTTATAAACACACATTTAATTATTTCTCTTTCTTTTTAATATTTTAATTTATTTTTCATTTTTTTATTAAAAAATGTTTAACTCCTAATTTCAAGTTACATAGTTATTGGATAACAAGTAAACTTATTTATTCATTTTTATCATGAGTTTGGTTTTATTTAATTTTTTTTTATTCTTATTCTCTTTTAATGATTTAACTTATTCAACATTGATCAAATCTATTAAACATTTGTAAAATTAATAAATATTTTAGTTACTATGAAATTTCTATAATTTTTTTATTATTTTCAATAATTATTTAATATTTCATCAACTGTTATTTAGTATTTTGGTATAAAATTATATTTTGACATTAAATCTTTAATAATATTATATTTTTATTTACAATAATTTTTTTACACAAGAAATGTTTAATTAATATTTCAAACAGGAAGGAAAATTATTACGGAAAGCCTCCTAAGCAGTTAGGGTTGTGAGAGCTTTGCGGACCACAGCAATAGGGAGTAGTTTTTTCTTCCCAAATGTTATACTTTCTTCTACACCACAAGGCCACGTAACCATAAACACAACCTTCGAGCAGCGTCAGTATTTAATACAAGAATAATGTTACTTTTGATCTCATGCTTTTTTCCTTTTCTTTTTTGACATCACTTTTGTTATGTTTTTTTTTTATAAATACAAAAAAAGTTATCTTTTATTAAAATTACGTCTTATAAAATTGTTAAATGGTGTTAATTTTTTTTTTCTACCATAAATGTATACTCTTTATTTTGAACTTGATCGAGTCTATTGGATAAATAAATAAATAAATAAATAAATAAATATATATATATATATATATATATATATATATATTCAGATATTTAAAATATATGTTATAGTTTAATTAAACTTTGATTTTAGGAACAACCACTTGATTATTAAAAAAATGATCGAAAGGGTTGAATAAATTTGAAATCTGGTCGATTAAAATGAGAGATAATGAATTGTCAAATATTTTTATATTGTCACTTTTAATTGAGGTAAGACATTATGAGAGAAAAATAGTACATATAGTAAGAATTGATTGTACTCTTTAAATTGATTCAGTCATTTTGAAAAAAATAAATTATAACGAATGCATGTCGTGAGGATTAATGTGTGATGTGGAGTATATATATTGTGTTAAGATGTGAGGTTTATTTATTTTTTAGTTAGATATGTGGAGTATATATATTGTGTTATGATGTGAGGTTTATTTATTTTTTAGTTTACAAAAATGATTTTGAAAGTAATATAGAAACTACTAAGTAGCTTATTTTATACTCTCATTAAAATAAATTATAAAAATAAGTTTGCATATAAAAGAATTAGGTCCTTCTATCTTTTTAGTTTTTGCATATAATTAAGAGTTGTCCTCTTCAAGAATTTTTAGTTTTCTCTATGATAGTGAACAAATATATATTGAAACTAGAATAAATTATACTGACACCCTATTAAAAAAAATACAAACATATTTCTTTTATATAAAAAATATATTATATATATATATATATATATATATATATATATATATATATATATATATATATATATATATATATAAATAATGCACGTACTTCTTTAAGTTTTAGAAACATTACAAATACACCTGTAAACGAGGCAATTAATGATTACAAAATATAAATATAATCTTGTGAAAATTTTGAAATTCGTTTAAATAAGATGGCTTCTATATGTTTTTAAACTTCAAAAAAAATTCAATAATAATATTAACCCTTCATGAGAATGCATAAGTTTCAATTTGTATATAATTCGTCTATAATATGCATGAGATAAGGGAATAAGAAAAGAATAGAAAATTTATATGCATTGTTTAATCGTTTTTATTAGACCAATTTATTGTATTTTCAAATTCTTACAAGTATATTTAAAAAGAAAAGAAAAGAAAAGAAATATGTACACAACAAAAATTTGAATTCTACAATTTTTTTCACAATCACTTGCATCAAAATTATTCATTTGTTTTTCTCTTTTCTCTTTTCTCGTCCACCCCAACACAACTTTAATTAAAAAGTGTGGTACCTGTACGATTTCTTAATTACTAGTTAGTATAAAAAAAATATAAAAAAGTACATGATTTCTCTTTTAAAAAAGGGTGAAACAGCATAATTTGCCTATTTATATAATTTTTTAAAAATTTGACCTTTTTCATAATAACTATAACAAATTTGTCTACAAGTAAAGAAAAACATAGGTTTTGAATTCTTCAAGGAAGATGTCAATAAAAATCCTTATTATCGATAAAATAGCCTTATTATATTAATATAAAGTTAGATAATGTAACATTCTTTTATACGTACTTTAATTTACATAGACATTGATATTTGAAATCATTTATATATACTCTATAATTTGGAGATATAGTATAAATGGTGATAGTATAATTTTTTTATTGAAATATAGTATTGGATGGTTATTGGTCATGTTTATCATATACTAACAAACTATTATAATATAAGTTACCCTTTTGTTCGCACAAGTTAAAAGAACTACTGTAAGAAAAGACCAGAGTATAACCAAAAGTAAAACCTTAATATCTGGTATCTTATATGGTATCTTATATAGGAAAAATTGTATTTTTACACCTATTATTAATAAAATATTATATTTAATAAATAAATAAAATTTTAAAATAAGATAACAATTGTCATGAGTTTTAAACGAAAGTATAATAAAAAAACAGTTTCAAATTATCAAGGTCGTTTATATAGTGCCCAACATGACAATATATGTTAAATCCTTAAATTACTCGATTGATTCCTAAAGAGTTCAATCATGTATTTGGTTCACATTTTGGAGTCAAAATATCAATTTAATATCGAAATTTTAAAAGTTTCAAATTAGTCTCATTTTTTGTTAAAACGTCTCAAGTTTGTCCTTTCTATTAAGTCTGACTAGACAGCGTGCCATGTTTTTCGATTTTCTGATTTTTTTTTGATTTTTTTTTGAATTTTTTATATATTTTTTAAATAAAAATTTTACCACATGTCAAACTGTTATCATATCACGTAGGAGTGACAGTACCTTCTTATGGTGTACCTCTTAATGAGTCTCTTCTAAATTTATTGAGTTTTAGGTTGAGATAGATTTCACTTACTAAGAAAGAAAACTCAATAGTATATTTAGATGTATTGACTGGAAGAACATCCCTGATTGAGTTCAGTAGAATTATAAAGCTTAATTTGAAAATGAACCAATAAAAGGCTGAAATTATCACAAATTCTGGACTAATTAGAAGATTATTTTACAAGTATATCGTTGTTCATCTCACGATCCGACCCTTGCTACTCTTACCATTATTGCTACATACATCTTATCCACAATCCCATCCACATATAAATAAAGTAAGCGTGTCTCCAATCCCTCTTCAAAAACAGAGTTCCGAAGAATACCCAAAACCCTGTTATGAAGCCAAGTGCAATAACTGCGTAAAACAACGACTTTTCTTTCATATGAACGTTGTCATTGTTTTTTTTGTTAAATTATTCATTTGGTCTCGATTTTCGTATATAAATTTGAATTTAGTCCCTCAATTTTTAAAATTATTTTTAAAAGTGTTAACTAGGTCCCTAATTTTGATAATTTGTTTCAATAAAGCCCCTTCCGTTCAAATGGCAGAAACGACGTTAAGAACACAGTGACATGGAGATGTTAGACGGAACTGAATAGTAAAGTGGCACATTAAATGTGGTACACATGAAACTTTGAATGCTGTAATAAATAAATAATTTTGATAAAAAGAAAGATGGTGTGAGGTTCGTGGCAAGGACTTTGTGTAGCAATTCGGTAATAACCATGAAGCTTCATCTTCACTTCATTACTGAGACTATTATCGTTGATCCTGAATCCGACAAATACAACATCAGCACCAAAACTCCTCTCCAAATCAGTTCTTTCTATTTCCTCCCAATCATCCTCATCCTCCAACAAGTCCTTGTTTTTTTCACCGATATCCTCGTTCCTACCAGATTCATCAATCTGATTATAGTTTTTTTCGAATTGCAAGATCTCAACCTCTTCAGCTTTGAGCACTCTAGAAGAATCGTACTCCACCAGTTCCACCTCAACTTCGTTAATTTTCACAACCCCTTCATTACTCTCATCCACAACATGATCCTAAGCCAAATTCACAAATTCAGTGACAACCCTCTGTCAGGTTTTACAGAGGGGGTTTCACTGGGGAGAACAACACCAATGAGATCTGAGCCTAACCACATAAGACACTGACACCACTCTCAACCAAAAACCTTAAGGCAATGGGTTTATGGGTCTTTATTCTTATATAGTGCTCTACTTTCTCATTTCTGGTCAATGTGGGACTTAGACCCACACTTGGATTCCTAACAATCTCCCCTTCAAGGGTAAGTCCCTTCAACCACATTGGTACACTCCCCCTTCAGCGGAAGCTGCCCAACCACGAGTACTCCTTTTCTGCCCTTTTCTGTACCGCCGTTATTCTTAACGGGACACGCTTACCTGGAACCCTTATCTGGGACCTTTGCCAGGAAGACTTTCGATACTAGGACCATACTGCACTCGTCTGAGCCGGTTTCAACCATCGGCCCCGATACCACTTGTCAGGTTTTACAGAGGGGGTTTCACTAGGGAGAACAAACACCAATGAGACTTGAGCCTAACCACATAAGATATTGACACCACTCTCAACCCAAAACCTTAAGGCAATGGGTTTATGGGTCTTGATTCTTATATAGTGCTCTACTTTCTTATTTCTGGTCAATGTGGGACTTAGACTCACACTTGGATTCCTAACAATCTCCCCCTCAAGGGTGAGTCCCTTCAACCACATTGGTACACTCCCCCTCCAGCGGAAGCTGCCCAACCACGAGTACTCCTTTTCTGCCCTTTTCTGTACCGCCGTTATTCTTAACGGGACACACTTTACCTGGAACCCTTACCTGGGACCTTTGCCAGGAAGACTTTCGATACTAGGACCATACTGCACTCGTCTGAGCCGGTATTAACCATCGGCTCTGATACCATTGCCTCTCTACTTCCACCGAGATTGCAATTCCACTAAGAACACTTTGACTCCAGTTGTTCGAACGCCAACTTTCCAGCAATGTGATCCCACACCCTTGCGATTCTTCTGCAAATCTCTCCTTCCTCCAATTTTGGCCACGAATGCAAACCCTAGAATAATCCCCAATTTGCTAGTTAACACAGGCGTTGATTCTGTTTTATTACATATTAAATGCACACCATTTTTCTTTTTTTCGAAATTATTTATTTATTACCGCATTCAAAATTTCATGTGTACTACATTTAATGTGCCACTTCACTGTTCAGTTCCGTCTAACATCTCCACATCACTGTGCTCTTAACGTATCAAAATTAGGGACCTAGTTAACACTTTTAAAAATTGAGAGACCAAATTCAAATTTACATACGAAAATTGGGACCAAATGAATAATTTAGTCTTGTTTTTTTAGAAATGTAAAAATGAACTGAAACCTGTAAGCCAATCCAATTAATTACGGATTTGGATCGGGTTGAATTAAATTTTTTTTACAAATTTTAATACGGATTGATTTTTGATCCGATTTACCTAGAATTTGTAAACTAACTCGTTTAATTCGTCAATCCGATGAACTGGACCAGATTCGAATTTTTTTTAAATCACTAATAAATAAATCTAATTATGTTGATTCAATAAATAATCAACCTGTGACAAGTTGAATCATATTACTCGTTTTGAAATTTCTAATTTTTTAGATGGCTCATGCCGGTAGGTAGCCATCATTGATGGAACATTTATTCGCCAGGGGTCCTCCGCAGATATGAGGATTGCCGGCAATAGATCGATTGTTAAAGGTCAGAAAATAATAATTTGTTGGAATGGGAACCTGATAAATGATTGTAGGACAAGTTTAAGAAACCTAGATTATGCATGATGGACATGTCGGTTGGCAGTTGAATGGGAAAAAAGGCATTTCAAGCAATTTTTGAGAGGTAATGAACATGATTGCAAATAAAAAAATCACATATCTGCACTTGGTAAAACATATGTCGAGAAACAGTCTCGTGGGATCAATGACGATGTAACGTCTCCTTCATGGTTGATTGGCTTTAACTTATCACATAATCATTTGTCATTAACATGTGGTGACAGAATACGATAAGATAACGAATAACTTGTGGACACAGATTAAAAAATAATTAATGTGTATTAACATTATTATTTTTATATTAAAAATTAAAATAATTAAGTACATTAATTAAAATAATTAAGTACATTAATTAAAATATTATAAATTTATATAATAGATTTTTAAAGATAAAAATAGTTTTTTTGTAATTTCAAAACAAAAATTTTAAAATTTTTAAAGTCTTTACTCAAATTGATATTTTAGTTTTGTTTTTTTTTTGTAATTTTATACGTTTAACACTATTTTTTGTTGATTTTTATGTTAGTTTAAACTTTTTTATGTTTAATTATATTTAATTTTTAACAACATTAAAATATCATTATTTTATTATTTAATTATTTTTTAATTTTTATTGGTAGGCATTAAAATATTAAACACACATGTATAATACTTATAGACATTTTTGTCTTTTAATTAAAATAAAATTGTATTAGTAATTATTAGATCAGATTTTATTTAATATCACATTTAAATATGTACTTTTGTAGGATTTAGTATATATTATTTATCCTTAATCGGTGCGCACTGATCCTAAGATAATAATCATATAATTAAATAAGTTAACAGTTGAAATTTAATTAAAAATTTTAAATTTATTGAGGACTCTCATAACATATAAATTTATCAAGAACTCATTTAAAAATTTTCAAATTTATTATAAATTTAAAATATAATTAAACCATTTTTTTAGTATTGTTAACGAATATAATGTTTTAATATTTTTATAAATATTATTAATTAAGTTGGTGAAAATTATTTCACCTTATTTAAGTGAGAATTATGCTCACTTAAACAAAATGATAAAAACTTAATTATTTCTTCTTCTTCTCCAAGCGTAATAAAGGTTTTATAACATGAACTTGAAAAAGAATTTGGTGGGTTAGAATAGAACAAATCAAATAAGAATTTTTAAAGTGACATGATTGAAAACATATCAAAATACTTATAGTGGATTAAACTTTACCAAAAAAAAATATTTTTTATGAAATACATATGAATGAATAATTTATTTAAGGTTTAATTACTCTGATGGTATCCACTTTGTTAGAAGTGTGTCAATCTGGTACCCACTTTTATAAAAGTGTCAATTGCATTCTAATTTTTAAAAAAAATATTTCAATTATGTCCCTTTAATTTTTGAAAAAATATTTCAATTATGTCCCTTTCAAACATAAACATAAATTATTAATGACGTTAACGGCGTGCCACATGTCAGTATGTGATTTTTTAATTTTTTTTTGGCAAAAAATAAATGTTGTGTGTCAGGTCCTTATTGTCACACGTGACATTATTAGTGTCATGTGGCAATACATGTCAACGTCACTCAAATATCATTGTGTTGATCTCAATTTACTTTTCGTATATGTGTTGTTGGTTCAATTTAGTTCCTACCTATTTGTGTCTTATTTAATTTTGTCCCAAAATTTTTTAATAATTAAAAAAAATTAATTCATTCTTTATAAGATTAAAACTAATTAAGTATAAATGTTTTTACAAAATTAAGTAGTGATACATTAATTGTATCTCACTAATTTTCAAAATATAACAATGTTATCTCTCACTAATTTTAAACCAGATTTTTTATTTGCATGAATGTTATACAAATATTTTTTCTATTAAAAATGACTTTTACTACTTGGAGAGAAAGAATGTAAATATCAGTACTTAATTTTTGTAAAAATATTTATACTTAATTAATTTTAATCTTATAAAAAAAGATTAAAAAAGATTTTAATTATTAAAAAAAATTGGGTCAAAATTGAATCAGAGACACATAAGGAGAGACTAAATTGAATCAATGAGACATATATGAGGACTAAATTGAAATCAAGTCAATGACATTTGATGGTAATACTAACACATGACATTGTCCTGCCATGTGGCACTGACAGTGCTACGTTTCACACCATGGACCTATCATGTGATAATTTTTTTTTATAAAAAAAAAATAAAAAAACCACATATTGAGACGTAACACGGCGTAAGTAATTCTGTCTAAAAGGGACTTAATTGAAACACTTATCAATTGAAACACTTATCAAAAATTGGGATGCAGTTGACACTTTTTTTAAAAAATGGGTATCAGGTTGTCATACCTCTATCAAACTTTATTTATTTGTTAAAATTTGATTTAAAAAGAATAAAACTTACATAAAAACTTTAATGTTATGGATCACAAAATTTTTTATTGTTTTATGATTAATTTTTATAATCTTTTACTGGTTGATATTTAATTGAAATTTCTTTTAAAACTAATAATTTGAAAAATAAAATATAATTAAAAATTGATGTTATAAATGAGATAGTTCTAGTTAAATATATTTAAATTCTTTATCTATAAAACTGATTAAGTAATACTAATTATAAAGAATTGAAATTCTAAAAGTTGATTCTTGATGGATGATAAACTGAAATTGATAACACAATTTGAGATAAGAGATTAGTAAAATTAAGCAGCTTAGTATCTCATATATTATTTATTTCTTTTTTTTAAGGAAAAAAATGATATATTTATATTAACAATATTAAAATAGCGCACTTCTTTTTACATAAGTAGTGCCCTAGGTCCTTTGGAATTGGATCTTTAAAATTTAAAAAATTATTTCACTACTTGTGAAATTTACATTCTTACCGAAATCATTTACATAAAGTCGGAAAATAAAGATGTTAGGGATTTAGAAAGAGGGAGAAATGTTTATATTTAAAACTAAAACAAATGTTGACCATAAAACATTATTGGAAAATAATATTCGATATAAACTACCACGGATGTTAAGCAAATGAATTTAAACAATAAATAATGAAATAAATATTTACATGTTGATAATATAAAAATATTATAACACCCATAACTACGTCACACATGGAGTTCATAAGAAACTAAACAAACTCACGTACAGTTTTATAGTAATATTATTCTTTATTCTTTAACATGCGTACATAGATATATAACAGTCGTACACATAAACAACATAAACAAGATGCGCAAGTACTAGAGTGCACTTGTCTTTATTGACTCATGACACACATATAGATATTACATGCTTCACGTATACGATCACACAACTGTTGTAATAAAGGTGTCTTCTTTCTCCTCCTTCACATCGTTGTTCTTCAAGCTTGAAGAGAAAGACCATGAGAGAAGGGTATTTCTTTGTGCCTCTGCTCCAGTTGAAGCAGACCACCCCACACGAACCCATTGAGGGAGCACTGTTTGTAACTGAACATCATAGGAGACAGTGACAGGAGTACCCCCAGGATAATAAATAGAAGCAGTTAGTCTTTTAGAGGCAGAATTATATGTGATGTGTACAGTGGCTGTTTTCCCATTTTGCCAGTTCCACCTTGCAGTTGCCTTCGATATGATAGAGTTCACATCGATTCCAACGTGAATATATGGTGGATCGCCAAAATCGCGATTAGGGTAGGTGTCAAATTCAACAGCAACAACGTTGTTTGTTGCAGCTTTAAAATCAACAGTGGTCTTGTTTACAGAGGTGGAGGAGTTTTTGAAAGCGTTTATGTTGTTAGAAAAGAGTCCAAGGAGTCTACCATTAGAATTTGGAGGGATGACAGTGTCATGTGGTGCAAGGAAGAAGGCAATGCCATCAGCATAAGAAACGTAAGGTGTTGAGATTTGAAAGGTGGCAGTAGTATCAAAGCTTGACAGAACAGCAGAGTCTCCCCAAAGACGTAATGGTGCAGAGTATAACACTCTTCCCACACTAACACCCACAGGATTTCCTGCACTGTTTAACTTAGTGAGTTGTAAAACATTGTTTGTAGAAATGGCATCACCTTGGAAGATAAGATCCTTTTGGTCAGAACCAAATTTGCTGAAGCTGAAAGATAATGATTCTGCTGACTTCACCTTACCAGGGAACATGCACAACATGGTCACAAAGGCAAGCAGAGGAATTATGAATGGATTGTTCTTGTCAGAGATAGCCATGGTGGTGCTATGAGGTTGGAATATTGATGAAGACTCCATGCAGAACCTTTCCTATTTATACTCAATAAATTTAGGGAAGATCCATGCCAAGTGTCCTTTTATATAACACATAATTAATTTCATCATTATCTATTCAGTTGCCAAAACTCTATCTCTTTCTAATTTTATTGTCTAGTTTTTTATTCACAAAATAAAAAATATTTGGGAATCATAACAGCCTCTCAAAATCTAAACACATCTCCAATCAACCTATCAACGAACACATGTCCCCACTTTTCCAAGTATTCAATTAATAATGTCAGTACAATTCTACACACGTTTTTTATTCTTCTTTCATTTCTCATACAATCTAAAAAAATTATCAATTTTTTTTCTCTTCATATTTTTTCTCTTTTTTTTTCTAAACCAAATAAAATGAGCTTTTTATAAATTAAGAGTATTAACATGTTCACTTTTAAAAATAGGAAGCTATGCGTAACATTTTGAAATCGATAATGTATTTAAGCTGATTTCGATTAATCACTCTTAAAAAATCTTATATTTCCTGTCAACTTTATTTTAAAAAAGTTTTTATAAAAGATATTTGTGAAAAAAAATTTGAGAAAATTGTTATCAATTTTTTCACAAAATATTTTGTATAAAATACTTTACGCAACACATTTTGTAAAAAATATTTACAAATTTTATAATTTTATAAAAAATAATTGTCCGTGAAAAAATTATCTACCAATTAACACTTTTAATAAAAACGGCAGAAACAAATCTTTTCTTATAATTTTTTTTAACAAATTTGCAATAAGAGTTTAATGTAATATGAAAATTTGTAGTAATCTTATGATTCTTCTCATAAAATTTTCAAATATTTTAAAAAAAAAAAAAAACAAAATAAGTTTTTTTAATATCTAAATATTTCTAGAAGCATGTTATGCTTTTTATGTCTTTTAAGTGGGAAAACTAAAATTATTTAAAAATTCATATTATTTTCACAAGTTTACCTGCTATTAGTCATTTTTTAGTCGCCTGCAATGAAACATTGATACGTTACTTTTTAATATTTTTATCTTGCTTGAACTTTTTTATTTTATGGGAAATAACGTCAATATTAATTTTAAATCAAATCAAACTTGCAAAATCGATTTTGAACCTATTTGGTTTTCAAATAAGATCTTGGTAAACAATATGAACTTTAAAATCTATAATTATAGTGATAACCTAAAGCTCATCAACTATTTGTTATTATATGAAAATTTATTAAAAAGACAAAAAATACAAAGTATGGAAAGATCGTAACAAATTCATGATAAAAATTATACTTTATGAAACACAAAAAACTATATATATTATGAAAAAAATCTAAATAAATACGTGAAGATCAAACATTAACTTTTTTCTATGAATCAAATCTAAATTAGCTAACTTATGAGTACAATGATTTTCTTCAGAAAAAACATAAGAAACTTTGAATGACATGTATTTATAAAAATGCAAGCATCAACGTCATCTCCCTCAAACACTTAATAAACCGCTCCTTGATCCAAAAAACATGACAAATTAAAGAAAAATCACTCTCTGACCAAAGGCTCTAAAAGTCGTCCTCCAAGCATGTTTCAAATCATAAATGCCCCATAATTTTGACATAAATAGAAGTCCGTACTCCTAAAAAAGCTAAAAACTACCCACATATTCACTTCAACTTCCTCTAAAATTATTAGCACATGAAGCTAAAGTAAGACAAACCTTAATTATACCATCAATATTCACCTCGGGCCAAATAAAAAATATGGGACTTGTCATACTACGTTCATAAATAAAATCACTATACTCTCCCTAGTTTGAATATTGAAAATTTTCTAACACCAAAAAGTAAGAGATAACATTACTCATATATTTTTTAAATTTATTCTCAGTCATGCACACTAACTTCTTAATTTAAAAACTAGCATAAAAAATTGGAAATAAATCATGTGGATAACTGCAGTAATAACAATCACTTCATATAGATAATGTAATCGCCAACAACCTTGATTTGATGACGATCATTGCTCCACGATGACCTTCATGTGCCACAGTGAAAGACCTATTTGTACACCAGGGTTTGTGGTTGCATCCCTTGGTTGTTAAAATTATTGTCAAGTATCTGGAAAAATTTATTTTGTCCCATAAACTTATATATCTAAACTCGCTGACGTCATTCCTCTATGATAGACCTGTGTATAATTAAGAGTGTACAAATATACTACTTAACTTGCCCTACTAATTCATGGTCTTATTTCAATGATGCGACTGTGACTCTAGATTCACTGTTCAAGGGTGGCTCTAACTTTCTTTGTGCGACAATGGCTCTGAGAGAATTTTGTTGTGTTTACATACGAGTTAGCCCATTAGCAACGTAAATTGATATCAACTGAATCAGTAGAGCAAATTATTGAATATAACACCACAAAATCTTAATAAACCAAAATAAATTCATAAATTATTTAAATCTATCTATGTCCAAAGCAATGTAAAAACTCTAAACTCAAAAAGAGATAAGTATAAACAGAACAAAACATTTTCGTTGTATTTTATTCTTCCTGAACTTTTTTATTTTCTTGTTAATCACATCCAATAAGAATATTAACTTTAAATCAAATTAAACTAATAAAATTGATTTTGAAGTTATTTGATTTATGTTCAAAAGTTTTTGTTCTAAAGTTAAATTACCGCAAAATTTTAATATGATATATAATATTTTATTGCACATAAAAGTTGATTATTGTTTTAATGTTGAAACACTCATGAATGTAGAGTTAATTTGTTTTTGTCAAGTGGGTCATCAATTTATTAGACCCACACTGATTTAATTAAGAAAAATAAAAGTAGATACTTTTTTATGGTCTCCCGATCTATTATACAATTTAAATATGCAACCCTTCCATCAAGTTTGAGATTTGTTAAGAGAAAAAATAGAATGAGAAACAGAGACAGACAGAAGTTGTGAGTGCCTCTAGTCATAAAAGAAGAAGTCATCAGAGAGAGTGAAGAAGAAGAAAAGAGCAACCAGTTTATCTTGTGCAAATATATGCAAAGAATTTATCTTGGAGAAAAGATTTTATTCCTCTTCTCATGTATTGAGGTCACTCTATTGTTTATTTAAAGTATTTATTGGGGTTGTTATTCACCTTGTTGGTGAGGAGAATAATGCTCTGTTGATAATTGATAATTGGAATCTCTTAAAGAAGTTGTGGTGTACTCATTAATTTTTATTAGTATAAGATTTTACTGTACTAGATCTCGTGGGTGTTTCTCCGTATTTTATGCTTTGGTGTGTGTTAGTTCCTCCATTTCTCTATTTTATACATTTTTTATTTTACATATTATTTATTTATGGAATATTTGAACTCCTAACATTTTTTACATTGAACTAAACATTTAATAATTTTGTTGAAATATAAACTTTCGTTATGAAAGATATTAAAAAATATATACAAATTTTATTGAACTAGCTTTCAAATTTATTAAATTACCAACAAACAACTAAATTTAATAAAAAAATTGTATTACAAAACATGTAAGTATTTGAGATCTATGATAAAAAAACATATTTTTCAAATTATCTTTAAAATAAATTATTTTAAAAATAATAATAGTTAAAGGACATGGACCTGGAGTATAGGAATAAATGTATTCCTGTGGTTACTGTCTACTCTTGAATGAACTTGGACATTTGTGGCAACTAAATGCCACCCATCAATTTCTATGTTCAAAATATAAATTAACAAAAAATATAAACACATTTTAAAATTTATTCACGCACCATTTTTTTATTTTATTTTTATACTCCATCAACTTTTTTATTTGATTATTAATCACGTCCAATGAGAATACTAATTGTAAATCAAATTAAACTTGTAAAAGTTATTTGATTTATGTTTAAATGGTTTTATTCTAAAATTAAATTACCGCAAAATTTTAATATAATACTTTATTAAACGCAAAATTAAAAGAAAATTACATATTGACACGTAGCACGCAATTAACGGTGTTAATAATTTTTTTTTCTGAAAAAAAATCTAATTGAAGTACATTTTCAAAAGTTTGGATGCAATTGTCACTTTTCTAAAAGTAATGACCAAATTGTCACACTCCTATCAAAGTGAGGATCGTCTGAGTAATTAAACCTTGATAACATTATGTTTCTTCTACCGTAATTATTTATTATTTTATAAAAATTAATTAATTCATATTGAAACAGAAAGGAAACAGATATAGGTATGGTACAATTATATATCTTTTATCAGGTGAGAATGATAATGAGAATGAGACCAAAAATTGATACCTATTGAATTTTAGTATGGGATGAGGATGATTTTTTTTTTGATAGGGAGATGTGATAGTGAAACTCGTCTCCACCTTGTTGTCATCCTTAATTACAAAACATATATGAATAAGATATATGGATGACAAATAAATACATCATCATAGATATTATCTTAAACTGTCCCTATTTTGATGTGCAATTCCAACATTCCCTGAGTAAGAGTATTACTCAAACTTTCTAACTGGGTATGGGGATGAAAATGAATAATACATATTTGTCCCGTCCCTCTTTCTACACCCGCCTTAATACTATTTTTCGCCCTCATTTTCATCTCCAATTAAATCTCCTGGTGTACCAAATTATTTATAAAACACACATTTAACTTCTTTTTAATATTTTTATTTATTTATTTATTATTCTTATCATGTAAATAATTTATTAATTTTTTTTATATATATTTTTTTATTTTCTAACTCATTATCATAGGTGTAATTTTATCTCTATAATTACATAAAAAATTCATTTACTAAAATATAATAATTTAATGTTATTGTCATCAATTTTTTATAAATATTTTGTTTTCATAAAATTTTATTTAATATTTTAATTTGAAATATATATAATTATAACTTCTTTCTAAATTTTTTATATTAAAAAAAAATACATTATTTTGATATTAAAAATGAGAATCCATACTTTAGATATTAAATATTTGATAATGTTATATTTTTTTATATTTAATATTAAAAAAACGAAAATACATTATTTTGATAATTTTTTATAAAATTCAATTAATTAATATTAAAACATTAAAAAAATACCGACACATATATGTGTATATATCCAGTACATGATCAGATAGAAAATGAAACAAATTTTATACCTGTTAAATTTAAATATGAAAATGTGAATTTATTTTTTTCATTAAGAATTAGTATAAGATAACAAAATCTGTCTTAACCAGCTTATTCTCATCCATAGTAATAACTTTAAAAGAAAAATAATATTTTAAAAATAATAATAGTTAAAGGGACATGGACGTGGGGTATAGGAATTCATTTATTCCTTTGTTGCTGTCTACTCTTGAATGAACTTGGATATTTGTGGCAACTAAATCCAATCCATCAATTTTTACGTTAAAAATATAAATTAATAAAAACTATAAACAAGTTTTTAAAATTCACTCAAACACATTTTTTTCATTGTATTTTTATTCTTCCTCAACTTTTTTATTTGATTATTAATCACGTTCAATGAGAATATTAATTAAAAACAAAATTAAACTCGTAAATTTAATTTTGAAGATATTTGATTTATGTTCAAAATTTTTGTTCTAAAGTTAAATTACCGCAAAATTTTAATATGATATATAAAATTTTATTGCACATAAAAGTTGATTATTTTTTTAATTTTGAAACGGTGGTTAACTTGTTTTTGTCAAGTGGGTCATTCATTTATTAGACTCACACTGATTTAATTAAGAAAAATAAAAAAAGATACTTTTTTATGGTCTTCCAGCCTATTATGCAATTTAAATATGTAACCATTCCATCAAGTTTGAGATTTGTTAAAAGAGAAAATAGAATGAGAAACAAAGACAGACAGAAGTTGTGAGTGCCTCTAGTGAGAAAAAAAAAAGTTATAAGAGAGAGTGAAGAAGAAGAAAAGAGCAACCAGTTTATGTTGTGCAAGTCTGTGCAGAGAATTTACCTTTGAGAAAAGATTTTATTCATCTTCTCATATATTGAGGTCACTCTATTGTTTATTTAAAGTACTCATTAGGTTGTTACTCACCTTGTTGGTGAAAAGAATAGTGCTCTATTGATCATTGGAATCTTCCAAAGAAATTGTGGTGTACTCATTAATTTTTATTAGTATAAGATTTTACTGCATTAGGTTTCATAGATTTTTCTCCATATTTGATGCTTTGGTATTTGTTAATTCCTCCCTTTCTCTATTTTATACATTTTTTTTATTTTACATATTATTTATTTAAGAAATATTTGATCTCCTGACAGTTTTTACATTTAACTAAACAATTAATAATTTTGTTGACATATAAACTTTCGATATGAAAGATATTAAAAAATATATACAAATTTTATTGAACTAGCTTTCAAATTTATTAAATTACCAACAAACAACTAAATATAATAAAAAAGTTGTATTACAAAACATGTAAATAATTAAGATCTATGATAAAAAACATATTTTTCAAATTATCTTTAAAATAAATTATTTTAAAAATAATAATAGTTAAAGGACATGGACATGGGGTATAGGAATAAATTTATTCCTGTGGTTACCGTTTACTCTTGAATGAACTTGGACATTTGTGGCAACTAAATGCAACCCATCAATTTCTATGTTCAAAATATAAATTAACAAACAATATAAACACTTTTTTAAAATTTATTCATGCACATTTTTTTATTTTATTTTTATACTCCATCAACTTTTTTATTTGATTATTAATCACGTCCAATGAGAATACTAATTGTAAATCAAATTAAACTTGTAAAATTAATTTTGAAGTTATTTGATTTATGTTTAAATGTTTTTATTCTAAAATTAAATTACCGCAAAATTTTAATATAATATTTTATTAAACGCAAAATTAAAAAAAAATTACATATTGACACGTAATACGCCATTAACTGTGTTAGTATTTTTTTGTACTGAAAAAGAACTTGATTGAAGTCTTTTTTTTAAAGTTTGGATGCAATTGACACATTGACATTTTTTAAAAAGTGATGACCAAATTGTCACACTCCTATCAAAGTAAGGATCATATGAGTAATTAAACCTTGATAATATTTTGTATAAAATACTTTACTCAATACATTTTGTAAAAAATACTTGCAAATTTATAATTTTATAAAAAATAATTGTCCACGAAAAAATTATCTACCAATTAACATTTTTAATAAAAACGGCAGAAACAAATCTTTTCTTATAATTTTTTTTAACAAATTTGTAAGAAGAGTTTCATGTAATATAAAAATTTGTAGTATTCTTAAGAATCTTCTCGTAAATTTTTCAAATATTTTCTGAAAAAAAATAAATAAAATAAGTTTTTTTAATATCTTAAGATTTCTAGAAGCATGTTATGCTTTTTATGTCTTTTAAGTGAGAAAACTAAAATTATTTAAAAATTTATATTATTTTCACAAGTTTATCTACTATTAGTCATTTTTTAGTTGCCTGCAATGAAACATTGATACGTTACTTTTTAATTGTATTTTTATCCTGCTTGAACTTTTTTATTTGATGGTAAATAACGTCAATATTAATTTTAAATCAAATCAAACTTGCAAAATTGATTTTGAACATAATTGGTTTCAAATAAGATTTTGGTAAACAATATAAACTTTTTGACATGACATCTCAATAGTAATAACTTAAAACTCATCAATTATTTGTTATTGTATGAAAATTTATTAAAAAAAAAAATACAAAGCATGGAAAGACCGCAACAAACTCATAATAAAAATTATATTTTATGAAGCACAAAAAACTATACATATTATGAAAAAAATCTAAATAAATATATGAAGATAAAATATTAACTCACATTTTTTTTCTATGAATCAAATCTAAATTAGCTAACTTATGAGTATAATGATTTTCTTCAGAAAAAACATAATAAACTTTGAATGACATGTATTTACAAAAATGCAAGCATCAACATCATCTCCCTCTAACACTTAATAAACTGCTCCTTGATCCAAAAAAATATGACAAACTAAAGAAAAATCACTCTCTAACCAAAGTCTTTAAAAATCATCCTCCAAGCATGTTTCAAATCATAAATGCCCCATAATTTTGACATAAATAGAAGTCTGTACTCCTAAAAAAGCTGAAAACTACCCACATATTCACTTCAACTTCCTCTAAAATGATCAGCGCATGAAACTAAACTAAGACAAACCTTAACTATACCATCAATTTTCACCTCGGACCAAATAAAATATGGAACTTGTCGTATTACGTTGATAAATAAAATCACTATATCCTCCCTAGTTTAAATAATAAAAATTTTCAACACAAAAAATAAGAGATAACATTATTTATATATTTTTTAGATTTATTAGATTTATTCTCAGTCGTACACATGAATTTTTAATTTAAAAACTAACATAAAAAATTGTAATTAAATCATATGAATAACTGCAGTAATAACCATCATTTCATAAAGATAATAATGCAATCGCCAACAACCTTGATTTGATGACCATCATTGCTCCACGATGACCTTCATGTGACACACTGAAAGACCTATTTGTACACCAATGTGTGTGGTTGCATTCCTTGGTTGTTAAAATTATTGTCAAGTATCTGGAAAAAATTATTTTGTCCCATAATCTTATATATCGATCTGAACCCGTTGATGTCCTTGCTCTATGATAAAGCTGGGTATAATTAAGAGTGCACAAATATACTACTTGACTTGCCCTACTAATTCACGATCTTACTTCAATGATGCGACGGTGACTCTAGATTCACTGTTCAAGGGTGGCTCTAGCTTCGTTGTGCGACAATGGCTCTGGAAGAGTTTTGTTGTGTTTTCATAGGAGTTAGCACCACAAAATCTTAATAAACCAAAATAAATTATTTAAATCTATCTATGTCCAAAACAATGTAATAACTCTAAACTCAAAAAGAGATTAGTATAAACAGAACAAAACATTTTCATTGTATTTTATTCTTCCTGAACTTTTTTATTTTCTTGTTAATCACACCCGATGAGAATATTGACTTTAAATCAAATTAAACTAGTAAAATTGATTTTGAAGTTATTTGATTTATGTTCAAAAGTTTTTGTTCTAAAGTTAAATTACCGCAAAATTTTAATATGATATATAATATTTTATTGCACATAAAAATTGATTATTGTTTTAATTTTGAAACACTCATGAATGTAGAGTTAACTTGTTTTTGTCATGTGGATCATCAATTTATTAGACTCACACTGATTTAATTAAGAAAAATAAAAGGAGATATTTTTTTATGGTCTTCCGGTCTATTATGCAATTTAAATATGTAACCATTCCATCAAGTTTGAGGTTTGTTAAGAGAGAAAATGGAGTGGAAAACAAAGACAGACAGAAGTTGTGAGTGCCTCTAATGAGAAAAGAATAAGTCATCAGAGAGAGTGAAGAAGAAGAAAAGAGCAACCAGTTTATCTTATGTAAGTCTGTGCAGAGAATTTACCTTGAAGAAAAGGTTTTATTCTTCTTCTCATATACTGAGGTCACATTCTTGATGAAGAGAATTGTGCTTTATTGATTATTGGAATCTCTCAAAGAAGTTGTGGTGTACTCATTAATTTTGATTAGTATAAGATTTTACTACACTAGGTCTCGTAAGTGTTTCTTCATATTTTATGTTTTGGTATTTGTTAATTCCTTCCTTTCTCTATTTTATACATTTTTTTATTTTACATATTATTTATTTAAGGAATATTTAATCTCCTAACAGTTTTTACATTGAACTAAACAATTATTAATTTTGTTGAAATATAAACTTTAGTTATGCAAAGATATTAAAAAATATATACAAATTTTATTGAACTAGCTTTCAAATTTATTAAATTACCAACAAAAAACTAAATTTAATAAAAAAATTGTATTACAAAACATGTAAGTAATTAAGATCTATGATAAAAAAAATATTTTTCAAATTATCTTTAAAATAAATTATTTTAAAAATAATAATAGTTAAAGGACATGGACGTGGAGTATAGGAATAAATTTATTCATGTGGTTACTGTCTACTCTTGAATGAACTTGGACATTTGTGGCAACTAAATTCAATCCATCAATTTCTACGTTAAAAATATAAATTAATAAAAACTATAAACACGTTTTTAAAATTCACTCAAACACATTTTTTTCATTGTATTTTTATTCTTCCTCAACTTTTTTATTTGATTATTAATCACGTCCAATGAGAATATTAATTATAAATAAAATTAAACTTGTAAATTTGATTTTGAAGTTATTTGATTTATGTTCAAAACTTTTTGTTCTAAAGTTAAATTACCGCAAAATTTTAATATGATATATAATATTTTATTGTAGATAAAAGTTGATTATTGTTTTAATGTTGGAAGAGTCATGAATGTAGGGTTAACTTGTTTTTTTTTAAGTGGATCATCAATTTATTATATACCACATTGATTTAATTAAGAAAAATAAAAGGAGATAACTTTTTATGATCTCCCGACCTATTATGTAATTGAAATATGCAACACTTCCATCAAGTTTGAGGTTTGTTAAGAGAAAAAATAGAATAAGAAACAGAGACAGATAGAAGTTGTGAGTGTCTTTAGTGAAAAAAAAAAGTTATAAGAGAGAGTGAAGAAGAAGAAAAGAGCAACTAGTTTATGTTGTGCATGTATGTGCAGAAAATTTACCTTTGAGGAAAGATTTTATTCCTCTTCTCATATATTGAGGTAACTCTATTATTTATTTAAAGTACTCATTAGGTTGTTATTCACTTTCTTGGTGAAAAGAATAGTGCTCTATTGATCATTGGAATCTCCCAAAGAAATTGTGGTATACTCATTAATTTTTATTAGTATAAAATTTTACTGCACTAGGTCTCGTGAATTTTTTTTCATATTTTATGCTTTAGTGTTTGTTAGTTCCTTCATTTCTCTATTTTATACATTTTTTTATTTTACATATTATTTATTTATGAAATATTTGAACTCCTAACATTTTTTACATTGAACTAAACATTTAATAATTTTGTTGAAATATAAACTTTTGTCATGCAAAGATATTAAAAAATATATACAAATTTTATTGAACTAGCTTTCAAATTTATTAAATTACCAGCAAACAACTAAATTTAATAAAAAAATTGTATTACAAAACATGTAAATAATTAAGATCTATGATAAAAAACATATTTTTCAAATTATCTTTAAAATAAATTATTTTAAAAATAACAATAGTTAAAGGACATGGACGTGGGGTATAGGAATAAATTTATTCCTGTGGTTACTGTCTACTCTTGAATGAACTTGGACATTTGTGGCAACTAAATGCCACCCATCAGTTTCTATGTTAAAAATATAAATTATTAAAAATTATAAACAAATTTTTAAAATTCATTAAACTAATTTTTTCATTATATCTTTTTGCTTCCTCAACTTTTTTATTTGATTAATTATCACATCCACTATCCACTGAGAATATTAATTTAAATCAAACTAAACTTGTAAAATTGATTTTGAAGTTATTTTAGTTAAATTGGAATATATTTTTGGTCGTGAAAATTAGAATTAGTCTATCTTCAAAATTTTGGACCAATTTAGTCTCAATCTTTACGAAATGCATGAATTTATTTTTTAACCAAATTTTGTTAAGTTTATTTGACATTTTATATGTATTTCTCAGCTAACATTAAAGCGATGTCAAATATTACCATGAAACACAATTTAAACATTAAATAAACTGAATAACATAATAGTTACTAATTAAATTTCCATGTTTCTAAAGTTGTGAGATTAAAATGGATCAAATTTTCAAATAGTTACTAATTTCAATTTCTACTAAAATTTTAATATAACATTTTATTATATTACATAATATTGTTTTAATTTAAAAACAGTCATGAACATAGCGTTATTGTTTTAACATTAAACTAAATATGTAATAATTTATTGGAATAGATATTTTTGTTAGTGCTTAAACAGCGCAATTAAAAAATGTATAAAAATTTTATTGAACTAGTTTTTAAAGTTATTAAATTACCATCAAACAATTAAATTCAATAAAAAAATAATTGTATTACAAAACATCTAAGAGTAACATCTACGATAAAAATAAATAAAAATTAACTTTAAAATAAAAAATATTTTAAAATTAATGATAGTTAAAGGGACATGAACTTGGGTATAGAAATTCATTATTCCTTCCTGTGTTGCTGGCAACTCTTGAATGAACTTGGACATTTATGGCAACTAAATTCAATCCATCAATTTCTACGTTAAAAATATAAATTAATAAGAACTATAAACACGTTTTTAAAATTCACTCAAACATATTTTTTTCATTGTATTTTTATTCTTCCTCAACTTTTTTATTTGATTATTAATCACGTCCAATGAGAATATTAATTTTAAATCAAATTAAACTTGTAAATTTGTTTTTTGGAAGTTATTTGATTTTAAATGTTTTTGCTCTGAAAATAAATTACCGTGAAATTTTAATATAGTATTTTATTACACATAAAAGAAGCATAAGATTGTTTTAATTTAAAGATAGTTATGAACTTAGCTTATATTTTTTAACATTAAACTAAACATGTAATAATTTATTGCAATGTATACTTTTGTTAGTGCTTATATACAGCGCAATTAAAAAATGTATACAAATTTTATTGAAATAGCTTTTAAAGTTATTAAATTACCATCAAACAATTAAATTTAATAAAAAATTGTATTACAAAACATATAAGAGTAATATATTTATGATAAAATAAAATAAAATTAACTTTAAAATAAAAAATATTTTAAAAATAATATTAGTTAAAAGGACATGGACGTGGCTATAGTAATTTGGACATTTATGGCAACTAAATGCCACTCATCTTCCTCAACCAACACCCATCATTTTCTTTGTTCAAAATATAAATTGATAAAACAACAAAAGCTATAAACACATTTTTAAATACTAGTTTATTCTTTTTTTCTTCTTTTCATTTTTTTAGTATTTTACTAAATTAAAAAAAAAATTATATTATTGAAAAATATTTTTATGTAGTTATTAATATATATATATATATATATATATATATATATATATATATATATATATATATATATATATATATATATTTTTTTATTTATATTGTTT
>Ga0214543_1001598_pt1 | contig 44087 bp, 21 predicted proteins | sample CNSS2metaG_FD_160094 | JGI IMG/M metagenome (GOLD analysis project Ga0214543, IMG submission 160094) | Root nodule microbial communities from cowpea collected in UCLA plant growth center, Los Angeles, California, USA - CNSS2 | ecosystem: Host-associated > Plants > Roots > Nodule | place: USA...
CCTCACGTGAGAGTAACTTGATATGAACCTCCCCGCTCATATCATCACATGTCACACCATCCATGAACCTACCCGCTCATGGCACAGCATCTCCCGATCCAAGCAAAGCATCATTGTCAGTTAAAAACAACACACCAGAAAGCAAAGAACAACAGCGTTTCCGCCTGGCTCGGCCCACACGCCGCCAGGCGAAACTGTTCCAGACCGCCTGGCGGTGTTCACTCACCGCCAGGCGCCAGCGTCCTCTCAGACCCACTGTTTTCTCATCACCGCCTGGCGGACCTCACCGTGCCGCCAGGCGCCTCTCAGTGCAGGGTTCCCTCACGCTGCGTCTATCGCCTGGCGGGGATCAACAAGCCGTCAGGCGCCATATCAGAGGCATTCTGCAGCTGATATTTGGCACTCCATTTTGGTTAATTCTACAGCCTAAGTTACTCGAAGGGCAACTCACCTTCTGGACTCAATACTCCATTCTGATTTATTGCCAATTCTCATCCTATTTTAATGTCGTTATCGCCCAACCTCATCCTTCCCACATTCCAACTAGAGATTTATTTACTCTTAAGTTATGCCATCAGGCCTTAATTCATAAATTAACAGATCCTATTCCCATATCTCCCTTTTTCACAATCATACTCACTCATATACCTCGTATACTCAATTGACAGTTCATATATGACTTCATCCTTCACTCTATCTTCCCACTCCTCTTGCCCATCTCACACAAATACTTAGTTCCAACTCTTCTACCATTCTTCTCAATCAACTCCTCTTCACTATCATTGACCCTCAACATCCACTAATCATGTTCAGATTCTATTAGCATCAAGACATTCCAATTGCACTTTCCCCTCACTCATTACACTATATATAATCTTAATTCACTTCCTATCCCCTTTACTTTGCCTCCTTTCAAGCCATCTCTCCTTTCCAACTTCCCACTCACAATGCTCTCACTTCCACTATACCAACCTTTGCAATCCCCAAGACTCTCTCTCTCTCGCAGAACTCCCCCGTACAACACCCATTCAAGGCTGTCCCGCGTCATCGCTTGGCGGATAGAACAGCCCCGCCAAGCGGCACACCAGAATCAGACCCTCTGTATGCGTCTCTGCACTTCCCACAAACCTATTCTATTTCCCTCCTTCCCAGATGACCACCACACGTACAGTTCCAACCTTTTCAGCGTCTAAACTCAACAATATTATAATTATCACATTCCTCGATTCCAGTCAATTCCTAATTCACCCAACAATCCCACGTACAAAACCCCAATATAAATACAAACATTCCCACAAGAAGTATATGTCAATAATCCGTCACACAATCTTATACAATCATTTGACACTCAACAGTTAATTACATTATTCCAATTTAGCATCAACGCCATCAAACAGCACACAATCAAGGTCGCGCCGCCAGGCAGGAACTCATCGCCGCCAGGCGACTCAAACCAAAACAAGAACACACGCTCATCCCTGATGAGCCGCCTGGCGGTAGGGATCAAACCGCCAGGCGGTTTCTGGGAAAAACCCAGAAACTCAATCGAACAGTGCAAAAACAGATGGAAGCACGCGATTTCAATGGGTTACGATACAATGCAACGTACATGTAATTAAATATCAACAAAACAACTCCCCTTACCTGGATTCCTTGCTAAATTCGAGTTGGTGTGCTTATCCCTTCACCAAAACCTCTCTAGCTTTGACTTCCCACTCCAACCTTTTCAATTTCAGCCTCCCTGCCTTACTCTATCAGCCCCAATCCTCGGAAAAAGACTTCTCTTATGATAACCACGACCCTAAATGCTATTTTCCCCCTCTTTTAACCTTCTCTTCCACTATCACCCTTACTTAATTGTCCCTTTAGTGACTTGCACGAATTTTAAATAAAAATGATACAAAAGCTAACCAAAATGCTTAATTAACCCTCTGTTTTCCAGCCCTTAAGTTACATCCCTCTTGGCTGCTAAGTTTCTAACCCTTCCACATTCATGCACAAGAAAATTTGGCAAAAAGGAATTATTTAGTTCTCACCAAGGTTTGAACCCACTCTCATGCACATACCAAGCCAAGGCCAAACCACTCAACCAACACATGTTTCATGATGACTCCCACAATTTTAAGGATTTATCATCATCCATACGAGTTCAATATATAAGCACACAAAAACACATAATTTAAATAACATCCAAATGGCACACATAGGACTCGAACCCAAGCCCTCACACACAATAAAGTACTCTCAACCACTTGAGCTAGTACTCTTCCATGTCATAGCTCCTCGCATTTATTGCTTTAAATGTTCTCGCTACCCATCCTAGTTAAATAATTAATTAAATAACTATTTAATTTTCCCGGGTCTTACACCTTCTACTTCAATTACAAATTCAGAGATGGAGTGGGTTTTACAAAGGTGAAAGGTGTTGACATTATTCTGGATGATGATATTTGGGAAAATGTTGCTCAATTTCCCATTCATGATGGCACATCTCCAATCCTTACTGCTGGCATTGAAGGGTTCAACAAAATCTTTGCTTATAGATCCTTTATGCGAAGATCAGATCATGAAATAGGCCGCCAATTGCTAGCAGAGCCTCTCAAAGTTGATGAGCGTCTACTTCACTATCTTACTGTTTGAATTTTATGTCCACGTGGTACAAATCACGCATAGTGCAGTAAAGCAAATCTTATGATCATCTATGCCATGCTCAACCACATCCCTATCCATTGGCCAAGCATCATTCTTGACACCATGCTCAAAGCCAAGAGATTGCCTCAATATCCACTCCCGTATTCCTTACTCATCTCTCGTATTTGAGTACAAAGTGGTAAATGTCTCTGATGAACAATCTCATAAGACCACTGAGGCAAAAAAAATTGTGGAAAATTCCTTGAAACAGATGAAATTTATTCCTTTTGGGAATACCTACATTCACAAGGATGATATGCCTCCCTCGGACAATGAAGAAGAAGAGAATCCTCCCACTGCTCTTATTCCTCTTGTTGACACAAGTATTGGATCATCCAGTGGTGTTGGTGGCTCATCCTCTTCTTTAGAGGATCACATTTTAAACTTAAACCAGAGACTTGAAGAATTCTTTCTTCTCTTCACTCACAGACATGAAGAAGTCACTGGCTTAATTAGAGGAATAGATTCTAGGATTTCTAATTTAGAACATAAGTTTGATAAATATGATGAAGGTGATGACATGAGTCAAGACTTTTAAAAGTCTACATCATAGTTATTTTTTATTTGCTATTGTAATATGTTTTCCAGTTTTATTATTTCTCAATAAAAGTCTATTTTTATTGTTATTCTCTACCATTGTCTAATTGAGGGGGAGCTTCTCTATTAAAACTTTTTTCATATGATCAAAATAGGGGGAGAAAAAGTTTAAAAGTTTAAACCAAACAGTGCTACTAACAAATCTACTTGTAAGATATTTTCATTGCAGATACTTTAAACATATTTTTTTGATCATCATCAAAAAGGGGGAGATTGTTGGCAAAAGCAATACAAGTCTAAATGCTGAAGCAAGATTTTGATGATGATAAAAGAAGCCTGAAAGCCATCTGGAAGTCAATATGAAGAACAAGTGTTGTTGTGTTTAAAGTTATCTTGTAAATTGTAATTAGATTTGTTAGAATCAATATTGTACAAGAAAATTCTGGTATTTCTCGAAAAATCAAAGTGATAATCGATTATCACTTAGGATAATCGATTATCCTGAGCTGAACCATTTTTTCAAGAAAACACTGGAATAATCGATTATCAGTTGTGATAATCGATTATCCTGGTCAGTTGGGCGCGATTGTTCAGTTTTTTGACCTAATTTCTGGAACCCCTATTTAAAGAACATTAGAGTTACTTCTCACTTACCTTTTTGAGAAGCTAGAGTGCTAGTGTTGTGACTGTAAGGGATTTCTCTGAGTGTTCTCAAAAGAAGCTTTGAAAAACCTACTGTGGGTAGAGCGATAACTTTTCCTGAGAGGTGTTCTAGGAGATGTTGCTGTTGTTGCTAGGAAAGCTAAGGTCAAAGTTCTCTGTGTGATTCAGAGAAAGGTGTTCATCTCTTGTGTGTTCAAGAGAGGTGTTTTCTTTCCTTACTCTTTTACTATTTGATTGTAAATATGTTATTTGTTAGTGATTTAGTTAATCTTGTTTTTCAGAGATTAACAACTGGACGTAGGGTCTTTTGATCCGAACCAGTATAAATACTTGTGTTCAGTCTTATTCTCTATCTCTTTATTTCACCTATTACTGTGTTTAAAGAAATTAATATTTGATTTAATTGATAAATTTTGAAAAAATTTTAAAGTATTAATTTTATTACTTAAAACCAATTCACCCCCTCTTGGTTTTTGTCCACACCTTTAAACATTCCGCTGCACAATACCAACAAGAGGAACATCAATATCTTCCTCCATATCAAGTATGACGAAATCCACTAAGAAAGTGAACTTGTCTACGTGCACAAGTACATCTTTAACGACTCCTTTTGGGCATTTGATCGATTGATCTGCTAGTTGTAAAGTCAAAAGAATTGGTTTGCTAATGTATAAGATTGCATTACCACCACAACTAACAAATTTACATAACGTATTCCATGTATCGCAACTGAAAAAGTATGTTCCTAATCGTACACATGTGCTAGAAGACGATGAGGTTTAGATCAGAGAAGATTTATCTTTAGATGTTGGACCAGTACGAGTGGTGGATTTTCAAGTCAAAAAGCTTCGAGGAAAAGAGATTTGTACCAGGAAGGTTCTTTAGGATGAATGAACGCAAGAAGCAACATGGGAATTGGAAGACAACATGAGGAAGTCATATCCATATATGTTTCCTAGTAAATATAATTTTCGAGTAATCAATGTTGATGTGTAAACTTTTACGGGGAAATCAATGGTGAAATGCATCTTGGGTTAAGTTTTTTTGTGTAAGGAATGTTAAACCATTTTTCTATAAAAAAGATTATACTAATTTAGAGAGTGGAATATTTGAAAACTTTTGTTCTTCTTAGTCTTGTAAAAAGTATATAAATGTAAATATTTTCACATAATTTTATATTCTATGTTTTTGTAGTGAGGAGAAACTGAGAATATGATGGACATTATCTTCATGGTCTCTTAAGCACTTGCATTGGGTTGAGAAACTTATGGGGTTCAGAAAGCAATCCCCCGAGTAAATTTCAAATAGACTCCTTAAAAAACTAGATTCAAATAACACTTGGATCGTCCTCAAGCTATCTCTTGGTTATTTCTTTTAGCATTTGTATATATTGTTACATGGAAAAAGTCCAAATTATTTATAGGTTGGAAGCATTTCTAATTGCACAATACAAAAACCTATTATAAATTGTGCAACCAAAAATTCAATAATGTATTTCAAATTGTATAATTAGTAAATATGTTATGGATTGTAAATCCAGAATACATTTGCAAATTAAAAAAAACGTATTCTAGATTTTACAAATGTTTCTAGAATTTACAATAAAAAATATATTTTCAAATTACGCTATCCATAAATATATTCCAAAAATTAGAATATTTTTTCAAATTAAGTAATTCATAAATATATTCTACATGGTATAAATCCAAAATGTTAGGGATTGTAGAATTTTAAAATATACTCTGAATTACTAAATTATGTTATCTAAGAAATGTACGATGAGATTCATATAAGAAAAAAAAAACATTCCATATTGTAATTCTAAATTTTTAAAAAGTGTTTTCCAAATGACATAATCTGAAAGTAATCTAAAATATATTTGTGGATTCCACAACTTGAGAATCTATACACTACAAGAGAAATAATTTTTAACGGAGGTTATTTTTGGCATTCCTGATAGTTTTAACTTCTACTAAAGGTGTTACCCGCGATTTGGTTTTCCCCTAGAAAAGCCAGCGTTGTTAACAGATTATCGACGATTTTCAACAACCCCTGGTAAATCAGTACTTATCGGCGGTTCTGGAACCCTCGCTATTTACCAGCAGTTTTGGAACCCCATTACTTACCGCCAGTTTTAGAACCCCGCCACTTACCGACAGTTCTGGAACCTCCGCTACAAACCGGCGGTTTTGGAACCTCTGCTACTTATCGGCGGTTTTGGAACCCCCTGCTACTTACCGGTGGTTCTGGAACCTCCGCTACTTACCGGCGGTTCTAGAACCTCCGCTACTTTCTGGAAGTTTTTCAAACCTCTGCTGGTTTTCAATTTCAATGAATTTCAACGTTTTTAAATCCCTAGTGGAGTTTTTTCACTCTTACAATGCAATTCATTATTTATAGATGACTTTTGCTTGGTGTTTTAAATCCCTTTAATTTTATTTGTAGTAGTTTTTTAATGCACATAATTCCTGAAACATATCAAATAAAAAAAAATTCTAAACTTTTGATATTTGTTTATAATTAGATATATTATATAGAAACAAGAAAGTTTGTTTGTTCAAGGTAAACAATAAAATTTAAATGTTCAAACTAGTGAAATATTACAATATATTTGTTTCTTCATAAAAGTAAAATAGTAAAAGTCTAATATAGCATTCTTCGACTATTAGTCTTGATCTTGATCTGAATCATTTGTTTCTTCATTAGAAACACTCCCTTGATCAGACACCTAACATAAAAGAAAACATAATTAGTAACATTCATTACAATATAAAATATATATTAATATACTAAAGGTTTAATTATTACCGGTGATGTATGAAACATAGGAAAGTCTTGAGGCAATTCTCCTTGATAGTTTTGTACAAAGAAAGTCATCATTGCCTTCATTTCATTGACTTGTGATGTTAAGGAAGAAACCTATTTTAAAACACAGTTAATCAAACTAATCAAACTATTTTAAAAACATATATAAGGTTACTGCCCAAGGCAACCCAAACCTGTCCTAAATTCTACATACCAGCAATCTATATTTGTTCGCAATTTAGTTATTACTAATGATGATGTGTGTTGGGTGCTGTGATTTTAAATTGCAATTGTGCTACTGTTTCTGAAATTACCAAAAAATTATAAGCAGATATGATTATGACAACAATATCAGATTGCAATTTCACTACTAGAAATAAGTCTTTTAGCGACCGAAATTAGCGACCAAAAAAAGTACATCACTATTTGCGACCAAAATAGTTACCGAACGATATTCATTGCAAATTTGCCACTGAAATAGCAACCGATTACCTTTCAAGTGACAATGGTATGGTTAGCGACTAAAATAGCGACTGAAAATTTCAATAGCGAAAATCTAGTTGCTAAATCAGTTGCTATTTATTCAATTTGAAAACAATATTTTTAGCAACCGAATTAGCGACCAATATGGGTCTTGTATTAGCGACTGAATATTTGGTGGTCGCTAAATATGTATAATATGTTAATTAGCGACTGAAATCTTATGGTTGCTAAATATAATGTGTTTAGTGACTGATTTAGCGACCGAATTAAATATTTTACTAGCTACCAAAAAACTGGTGGTCGCAAAAATATGTATGGTGTGGTAGTTAGCGACCAAACATTTTCGGTCGCTAAATATAGTGTTTTTAGTGGGTAACAAAATTTTATATAAAAAATTTAATGTAAAAAAAATATCATAAAAAATATAAAAATTATTTTAAAAATATCACCTAGGAGCTTTGTATGTAAAAATATAATTTTTGTTAATTTTTTTTTTAAGTTAGAACGTTATGTAATTACCTAAGGAAAATTTTTCTAAGTTATTATCTCACATCGAAATAGCTCTACCACTCGAAACCCTCGTCACGCCGAAATATCTCCAATCCTTCCTCACGTCGAAATCTCACTCTACCGCAGCACCGCAGCAACTTGGCCAAGCTCATCGACCCACACAACAACGTTGTTACTCCATCAGCAGAAACGCGACTAATGTTCTTTGACAGCTAACGCGACTAAGGTTCTTCGACAGCTAACGCGACCCAGCTCTCCGGGCACATCGAGGTCTGGGCACAACTTTGGTCAAAACCCCCTTCACAAACCAGAATGAAAACCCCCTTCATAAACACTTCGTCAATTGGGAAAGAATCGTAAGTGATGGGTTAGGGTTTAAAATTTGGGGTTTTTTTGGATAGTTTTATTGAAATTTGGGGTTTAAAATTTGTGGCCAATGAAAGACTAAAATGCAAAATGACATGTGGAAACTGATAATGTGCTGTGGGGTTGTGGTGATTTTACAAGGTCCTTTTGTGATATGTTATGTTTGTGAATGGTAGAACTTTTCGTTTTGCAGTTGTCCTTGCTCCCGATTTGTGAAGAATTTGAAGCTAGCTCGTCTTGGTTCTTGCTATCTCCAGGTATAATTAAATCTCTTGGAAATTAAAAGTGCATATGTTTGTTAGATAAGCTCCGATGAATCAAGGGAAATAATTGAAAGAAATATATGAAATGTGGTTGGTTGAAGACATATAGTACATGTAATAAAAAGTATGCAGAGAAAATTAAATAGTGAAAGCATGATATAAGAATGAAAGGGTCAAAGTCAAGAAGCTGAAATTTATATATAGTTTGATAATTATGACTTGTTTTTGTATATTTTTGGCTTTTGTAACAAAAGTGCAGATTTTAGTTTTGTGGTGTTTGATGTTAGGAATTTTGATTTTGTTAAGAATTGGAGAACCCCTTATTCTCATCTATGACTAGAAAGAAGGCCTTATGAATTGCTTTTGCTGTGCAGGATTGGGATTGAAGCATGACATTATTGAATATAGCTATTGCGTGGGAATGTTGGAATCCAGCACCTTAGAGGATGCCATGAAGTGATAAAAAGCAACTCCTACAATTGTTTAATTTTAATTAGGCCTTTTATTGTGGTTTCTTTGTTCTTTTCTTTTTCTTGTTATTTTCTTGAATTATTAGTGTTAGATGTTATTTTTACACACAACTATATGTTTGAAATCGTTTTAATATCAAAAATTTTGGCATCCATATTTATAATAACATTAAATCTCATGAGTTGATTGTTATTTAACATAATTAAATTTGTAGTATTTATAGTATAGTTTAAAAAAATTATTTACAAGTTGATCAAAATATTGTATATAAGTAGGTACAATTATGTAATAAAAGTGGTCATTATTTTATTTTTCTTATTCATTTAGTCATAAAAATATAATATTCCTAAATGTTTATAATTTTTGTTACTAATTTAGCTATTAAAAATTATTTTAATTAAAATAAAAAAATATCTATTAGCAACCAAAAACTAATGGTTGTTGTATTATCACATCTGCGATCAAATTAGTGACTGATTTTTTTTTAATTTAATAATTTTTTTCACGTTAGCCACTAGAAAAGAGAGTTGCAAAATTTTTATTTTGCGACTAAATTAGCCATCAAAATTTTAGTGGCTAAATTGGTCTCATGGAAGAAGGTGACCAAACCTTTAGCGCTGATTAGTGACTGAAATTTGAGTTGCTATTTAGCGACCGATTTGTAATTCGGTTGCTATTTGATTTGCCACCAAGGTTTTCACAACTATATATTTTCGATTGCTATTTCGGTCGCTAACGGTTTAGCGACCGATTTTATACCTTTTAGCGACCGAAATTGGTGGTCGCTAAAATATATTTTTTTTGTAGTGTTTGTTGCAGTACTAAATATAAAAGCAGAGTATCATAAAAACATGAGAATTCTTGATTGGATAACAATATGGATGTTGATTTATAAGTGCAATATATTTAAATTCTTACTATTTTTCTTGATGGTGATATGAGATAGAATCAATGTCTTAGAGAAGAAAAGGAATTCACCATGTGTTATAATCTAGCATTCTCCAATCCAGTGCAGAATGCACAACATTATTAAAAGGTAGAAAAGATGCTTAAAATAGTTGTAGGCCATGACTAGTTTCCTAAAATGATTGAAGGCCATGACTATTTTCCTAATGCAACTATGCAATTATGAAAGTTTATGCATAGAAATCGAATCCTAAACTAAGTTTGAGCCATAATAATAAACATGATGAGTTTATCCCCTCTGTTATCAATACCAGATATCAAACATGTTCTGTAGAGAAAATATGTACCACATATTGCAACCAATTTGACAAATGCAAAAATGACCAAGAAAATGTTAAAAAACGTTACTAACCTGGTTTTGTAATTGTGTATAAGAAGGAAAGCTTGAAGATGTCCCACTACACGAATGAGCATTGAAGCCAAACACTTTAGATGAGCAAGGTCCCAAACCTAAACCCCTAACACGTCCACAATGTTCTTAACTTCCAAAAAGCATGAGCTAAGGAATCATTAATTGATATATATTTTGATTGGGATGATGATAATTTTGATTCATACGCTTGAATCTTTTCCTATATAGAACATAAGAAGAAACTAAATAAAATAACATGAAGTGTGAAAGATAATAATAGACTTTATTAGAATCAAACTTACACCGATTTCCCTTGCTTTATGACTAACAAATGTTCCATTAACATGTTTGTGTGTGGCTATCCATACTTCTCCTCTACTGACCTTATGGCCACACTCTTTTTCCTATAAAATTGAAGAAAAAGTATATTACATAATTCAAAAAATTAAAACAAATTTCACATGAAGATATGTAGTATTATCACTACCATTTCATCTCTTTTTCTTACAATGCTTTTAGATCCACCTGTATGAGCAATGGTTTGCCCTATTCTTTCTATTTTTGAGGGCATGGTCCTAATAGTCAACGTATAGAAATTAATAATTATGAATAAGGTTGATGGAAAAAATTTTCAATTGTACGTTTGTTTTTGAATTGAGACGATAATCTACAAAAGAAGCCCATTGATCTCTATCGATTCTTTTTGGAGCCATTGCGATCAATTCTTCTCTAGTACGTGTACCATCATTCCTTTGTTGCCACAATTCTTGGTGATAGTCTCTTCACCTTGTGTTGAGTGATTTGAGAACATGGTTTACATGAACATCAGAATGGACATCAAACTTAACCTTCAAAAAATGAGACAATTAAAATTAACAACAATCATAGTATAATTAAATTATAAATTCAACTTTTACATTCCTTACCTGAATAGTGTTTTTAAGTATATCTTCTTTATAATCTTTAGGAATCTTCCTCCAACTAGAATAGCTAATAGGAAAAGCATTGAAGTTTCTTGAAATACTACCTAAAAACCTATTCAATAATGCTCTACTATCTCCAATTGGTTGGCCCTCATTATTCCATTGCATAACAATCCTTTCATTAGTAGGTAAATTCCATACTCGTAGCTATTTTGTATTTATCTTTCCTTGATCATCTATAAAGTTTGAAAAACAGATTAAATAGTCCATTATTTGCAATAATACTAATGACTTCATGCAAAAATATGCATGATTAAAAACAGAATCTTAATGACAATACCATATCATATTATAAACAAGAACAAGTATAAACAAGGACAAGTTCTTACTGCTTGAAAACAGTCATATATACAAAAGTAATGTAACAAGATTAAAAACTGCAAAGATTAGTAAAAATAATTGATAGACAATGAGTAGTTTGTTGTGAGTAATTTTCAAAGAATATGTGTAATTTTAATAGTTGCATACCAATAACATCAACAAACCATACTCTTTTTCGTGCTGCAAGTCTTTGTTGAACTTCTTGCAACTTAGTCTCCTCACTTTCTTCCTCTTCCCTTTCAAAATATACATATGATGTACTAGTTGAAGATATCCTCACTTTTAATGTTCCTGGAAGTAAATTAGTTGAATGAAAAACAAAAGCAAGTGTGCATAATGATTGAAGGATTAATAAATTCGAAAAATACATCAAACATATATTACTTGGCTGAGATGCATGTGCGAATGGAGGGGGATCTTGGTCATTACTTGGCTGAGGTGCAGTTGGAGGTGGAGAGGGAACCAGTTCATTACTTGGCTGAGGTGCAGGTGGAGGTGGAAGGGGAACCTGTTCACTACTTGGCTGAGGTGCAGGTGGAGGGGGAGGGGGAGCATGTTCACTACTTTGTTGAGGTTGAGGTGCAGTTGGAGGTGGAGGGGGAAATGGAAAACCTGTTCAGTTTTGGAAAATGAATCAAATTGTTGAAAATTTAACTACTGCAATTTATATATAGAAAACAAATTAGTAAGAGAGTTGAGATATGTAACCAGGTTTAGATGGACGTTGAAGATGTGTAGAATGAGTAAACTTAGGTGTAGGAAATGGTATATGCACTTGTGTATCTGACTTAGACTTATTTGAGGTTGCAAGAGGACTTATGAGTGGTGTGTACATTTGATCTATTATTCTTGGTTGATGTTTTCTTCATCTTCAGGTGGCCTGCAAACACATCAAAATCAATAGACATATTTGTTTTCAGTAAAATAAGATAAGATGCCTTGTCAGCGAAATTTTGCTAGTCAGAACATTCTTTTTAATTGTCTTCAAAATGCGCAACATTATGTCACAGAAGAAAGATTCAAATCAATGCTATCTTGCTAACCATAAAAACAATGTCATCCATTATTTGTTTGCTGCAGTATCATCCACTATGTTGATAAGAAAAATGTTGCTCAAAATATCAATTAGAATTGAGAGTTTTTGAAGCACGAGTACCATATAAATGAAAAGATGAAAGGATTACAAGTGTTGAACTAGATCCAAGAATTTGAGATGCAAATAATGAAGGAATCATAAACAAATAAGAAATACTTCGACACAGATTATTTTGAAAAATAATGAAAAAAAAATTAGGGATTAGTGCGAACCGGATATTGTGAGAAGCTAAATAGGTTTCTGAATTGAAAATTATACCTATTTTGATATACAAGATGACATCCGATTGTAGTGTTTGCGATCACCGCTGCTACTTGACAACACTTAGTTAGAACAGGGAAAATAAACAGTGACTTAGGGTAGTGAGATGAAATCAAAAAGATGAAATGAAACTTGAAAACAAAAGAGCAAGGGATGCGAAATAGAACATGAAATCAAGGATACAACGCAGTGATGCGGAAGATGAAAACATGAGATACAATCGGAATGAGAAATAATTATGAAATTGAAAGAGAAATAGTGATCAAATAGCATGGAGGATGAAAAGGTTGTTACTTGGGACTTGAAATTTGATGAGAACGAAAGAGTGATGAAGGAGAACGAAGAGAGCTTCTGAACCACGTGGAGCACGAAAACAGAGACAAAGTGTTTTTAGGTTGATAAGGTTATGGAATGCTGTTTAGGAATGGTGTTCCAGAGCACGTGGCGGTATTCAGAGACAAAGTGAAAATTTTCAAAATTATGAAAGCAGAAAAATGAAATAAACATTGGAAATTTAAATTTTATTGGGGTTCTGAAGAAAACCTTTGGTATTTAACAAGGGTTTTCAAAATCTCTCCTATGTCTATTTCTTTCTAGAGGTTATTATAACCCTTGTTAATAAACCCCTACTAAAATTTTATATTTTTTTAGTGATAAATGTAGTTTGTAAAATATTTCCAAATTCCACAATCCAAAAATCTAAAGCATAGTATATTTCACATTTCTAACACACAGAGAGAAACCTGGGTGTGAAAAAGTAATTACCCAGTCTTGATCAATCCCGTAAAAGCAGGCCGTCTTAAGAAAATTTTAGGTTAAAATACTTTTTTTGTCCCAATTTTCGTCAAGTTTTGTCAAATAAGTCCTAATTTTGGTTTTGTGTTCACATAGGTCCTAGTTTTCGTCAATTTTTTTCAATTGGATCCTTTTTGCTAACACCATTTAAATCATTAACGATCATGAACAATGACTGCCACGTGTCACTTCGTGGTTTTTTTGAATTTTTTTTTGAATATTTTTTAAATGTCCACATGTCAACCCAGTAGCGTGCCACGTGTCAAAGTCAATGTTCTATATTCAATTTGGTCCCTATATTTGTTATTTTTGTTCAATTTAGTCCCAATTTTTGTTACTATGAACCAATTTGGCCCCTTTCCAAATTGAAACCGAATATAATTTTTATATTAAAATTCACATTTTTTATTAAATATTTTTATATAATATGTTAAATTCACATCATTATAACTTTGATATAAAAATTAAATTTAGTTACATCTTCGATAGGGACAAAATTGGTCAATTTTAAACAAAATTGAGACTAAATTAAACGAAAATAACAAATATAGGAACTAAATTGGATATAGAACATTGACTTTGACACGTCGCACGCTACTGGGTTGACACGTGGACATTAAAAAAATTAAAAAAATCCAAAAAAAAATCCAAAAAAATCACGAAATATTTTAACCAAAATTTTAAATCCTGAAATTGGCCTCTGTCCTAATAATTAAAACAAAGGCACAAGTTTAACATTTCAAAATGTTATAATATAGGAAAATGATATAGTAACATTTACCTTTTGATAACTTATCTCACAACGTGATGTGAGATATGTTTTTAAATTTTTTTCAATTTTCACGATGGTATTTTTTGGAAGAAAGTGGGAGGAAAAAAACTAAAAAGTGGGAATGGAAATTGGAGGAGAAAAAATAGAAAGCGCAAGTGCAAATGGTTGAACTAAAGAGCATTTTGTTCATCGTCTTCAACCAGTGATCTTCGTCTTCAATTGCCATTCTTCATCTTTAACCCCTATTAACCCCTCTTCTTCTTCTTCATCGCAACAGTGTGGATTTACCCATTAGACGAAAGCTTCAACAATTCGACGTTCGTATCCATTGGGGTGGAAAGGAGGGATATTTGTTGTTGTTTGTAGTGCCTTCATCGTTGTAATGGCGTAAGTTTGTGGGTCTCGTCTTTGTGGTAGAATTTAATCAGGGTCGCTTCTTTGAAAGGTGTGTGGTGGTAAGTTGTATTTATTTTTGTGTATTGCTTGTGATTATTTTTGTGTAAAAAGTAATAACGAAGATGTGTTTCTGTTTTAAATGTGGGTTGTTGAGGTAAGGGTTAAGATTTTGTATTCTTATTTTGGTTGTTGTTTTTGAAATGTTTCCAATTACATTATTCTTGGATTAAGTCAATAAACTGTAAATCTACATATGTGCTTACTTAAGACTTAATATATGTGAACTCATGCTGTATGATTTGCACATTATATATCCTTGGTAGTTATAGTGGAGCAGAAGTGATTTTGCATTAGTTAACTTATTGAGTAAATTGTAAATCCACACTTGAGATATAATTACTGCGAATACTTGCTCTATGATTTTCACATTAGATATCCATGTTACTTATAGTTGAGCAGGGATAATATTCATTCATTGGTTTATTGAGCAAACTGTAAATCCAAATATGTGCTTACTTAAGAGTTCATAATTGCGAACCCATGATCTATGATTTGCACATTGGTGACCCTTGTTAGTTATAGTTCAATATGGATGATATTTAGTGATTGCCTTATTGAGTACATTGAAAATCCAAATATATGCCTACTAATGAGTTAATAAGTGTGAACCCATGGTCTAAGATTTCTACATTACATATCTATATTAATCATATCTTGAGCAGGTCTTATATTTTGTGATTGACTTATTTAGTAAAGTCTAATCCGAATTATGTGCTTACTGATGACTCAACCATGTGCATTAGTGCGAGCTAACTTATAAGAAGTTATTGGCTATCCTTTATATTTTGTACAAGTTATATCATATATACATGTTATTTTTGCATTCAGGTTTGCTAGTGTGATACATTTCATTTAAGTGATGAATTGCACTGTTTATCAGACTTATTATTTTAGTGTACCTCACTAAGAATAAGTGTTTGCATGAATTATGGTGACCTAACTTCTTCATCAAAAGAAGTGATTTTAGTGAAGACAGTGATTGCAGTGGTGACATGCAGGCTGGTAGTAAGGTATGTTATTTTTTTTTAATTCAAAATGAAGTGGTCAGTTTTAATGATAACTTTTTGCAGACTTGTACGCAGTCTTGTGGGACCAAATACATTGGTTTTTTAAATAACAAGTTAATTGCGCAAAAAAAGTCGCTTCTTCAAGGAACATCACTTGGATAGTTGACCATGTTGATAGGATTAACCAAGAAAATGTTTCAAGAGTCAAGCTATACAAACTCCCTTTCAGACCTACATGAGGAGAAAGCGACAAAATTAAAAGATTTGGCATTAGTGAATTTTGCAGTGGTTTCCATGGCAATGTAATCAAGTTGATTTTTTTTCATATGCAAAGATTATCCTACATTAGTAGTAATATTTTATGTTTTTAATTATGGATCAAATATTGTTGGTTTATGAGCTTGTTTAAGTGATATTATTTTGAACAACATTATAATTGGAAGTGATACTTTAGTAATCCACTATGAGTAGAAGGTTCTAACTACGTGCTTACTCTTGGGTAAGTAAGTGCAAACCCAAGTTAAAGGATTTCCACATTAACTTTCCAAGGATAGACAAGTTGCCCATGTATGATTTGGAGAAGGTTCTACAACTTCATTTCGTAAGTGTTTAAACTAATACTAACTTCATAGTTTTAGTCCTTTAAACCAAATGACAGGAATTACTTTACAAATCCACTATCAACAGTAGTTGTTAACTGATATATAAATAAGTGCTAACTCATGCTATTCGTTTTGCACTTTCACGAAACCTCTTACCAAACCTTAACAAGTGTTGACTATGATGATTTTAATTAGAAAAGAAAAATGATATTATGACATTCACTTTTTGTTGATATTACCTTCATTTATGAACATATTAAATTAACTTAACACGAGGGAGTAAATTAATCTATGTAAATTAATCTATTCCCCTAAGTATTTGCTTACTCCTAAGTAAATAATTGTAAACCAAAGTCAAATGATTTGTACATTAACTTAATTGGGAAAGAAAAGTTCACCACATATCATTTGGAGAAGTTGAGTGGATGAGTGAAGTCTATAACTTCATTTTGGAAGCGTTTAAACTAATACTAACTTCATAGTTTTAGTCCTTCAATTGAAATGAGAGGAATTACTTTAGAAATGCACTATCAACAGTAATTTCTAAGTGATATATAAATAAGTGCTAACCCATGCTATTCATTTTGTACTTTCATGAAACTACTTACGAAACCTTGGTAATTTTTGACTGTGATGATTTTAATAATTGATTATATTACCTTCATTTATGAACATATTAAATTAAGTTAGCACGAGGGAGTAAATTAATCTATTCCCCCAAGTATTTGCTTACTCTTGAGTAAATAAGTGCAAACTCAGGTTATAGGATTTGTACATTAACTTAATTGGGAAATACAAGTTCACCACGTATCATTTTGAGGAGTTGGGTTGATCATTAAAGTCTACAACTTCATTTTGGAAGCGTTTAAACTAATACTAACTTATAGTTTAGGAATTCAATTCAAATAAGAGGAGTTACTTTAGGAATGCAATATCAACAATCATTGCTAAGTGATATATAAATAAGTGTTAACCCATGCTATTCATTTTGCACTTTCATGAAACTGCTTACCAAACTATTAAGACTCCGACAAGTGTACTAGGTCACGCAAGTAGTAACCGGTAAGACCGGGATATCATTTCCCAAGAGACTCGTGTATACTAAATAATTGCGTAATTAGTGACTAATTTAAACTAAAGAATAAATCCATAATTTGGGTTTTTTTATGCAAGAAAGTAAATATTTCATAAACAAGTAAAAGGTGAACTTGGATATTTGAAAACTCTAGAAGATAGAAAAGACTAGAAATGCAATGGATTGATATTGTTGGGGTTAGACTTCACCTACTTCACTCTCATGTATATAAAACAATAAAACTCTTCTCCATTAAATTACTAATGTCAACCCACAAGTCTACTCAAACCCTAATCCCTTAGTTGAATAAGCCTAGGTTTCCTTATTAAGAGTCAATTCCTTAAATCCCTAAATAAGCAAACCCGCTTTACAAACTAGGGTTTAAGACAACTAATGGGTCAAGTTCCATTCCTAAATACAAGTTCCATTAGGTATCTTGTTCCAATTCTAGGTTTCAAGAGATATTTTCCAATACCTAATGACCCAAATATCATGGAATGAATGGTTAAAACAAAGCAAGCTTTAAGTACATAAACAAGGATACTAGAAATTAATGGAAGAAGCATATATAAATTTAAATCATCCACAAATACATGAAAATTCAGTGGCTACGTCTAACCCCAACAAAAATGGGTTTAGCTCTCCACTGTCATAGAGAGCCCAAGCTTACACAATGGAAGTGAAAGAGGGAAGAGATACAAAGAGGAAGAAGGGGTAGTTGCCACTAGCCTTAGCAAACCTCCAAGTGCTCCAAAACGCGTTGCTCGAGCTCCAAAACCTCCAAGATGAGTTTCCCCTCACGAAAACAGAAGAAAAAGAGCCAACTTGACACATAAGCGAAAAATGGCGCCTGGCGAAAGCCTCTCACCGACAAGCACTAGCTACCAAACAGTATTGAAAACCTGCGCTGACTGCCTCTTGCACCTGGTGCTGGCGTTGTGTCGCCATGCACTTCCTGTTGACATTTTTTATCTTCTCCTTGCTATTCCAGGTCACTCATTTGTCTGGATTTTTTGAACAAAGCTTCCAATCTATAAATAGACACAAAAATGGGGATTAATGGTATATTTAGATCAATGTAACCCAAAATGTATTTATTTACAAAAGTAAGGTAAAATTGAGGATTAAGTAGGTAAAAAGCTTTGGAAAAGATGATTTTGCTAATAAAATGTAGCTTGGATAACGAAAAAAATTAACATTATCACAAACCTCAGTAATTGTTGACTATGATGATTTTAATTATTGATGATATTACCTTCATTTATGAACATATTAAATTATTTTAGCACGAGGGAGTAAATGAATCCACTCCCCTAACTACTTGGTTACTCATGACATCAAATATTTCAGTAATGCACATTGAATAATTCTTGCTAAGTTTTGTGCAAGTTAGTGCTAACCCATGTTATGCATCTTGTACACTAAAAAAAATAGGTACTAAACTTGAATTTTATAGTGGGTTTGCATTTTATAATATACCTATATCATAACGTCAAGTAACACCTCCTACTACATTAAAAAATATCAAAGTTTGAAGAAAAATTTCACCATCACTTAAAACAACAACATCCAAAAGATTAAATATAGTGGTCCTTAGTTATGACAGGCCTATAGTCGTGATTTGGAAGATTCTCCTGCTTGAAAATGTGGCAACTTCTTCGATGGTTGTGGATATCACTATTATCCTCAACGGTGTAAAACCCGATGAATTTAATTAATTAAATAAATAAATAATTAATAAATACAGGTATTGGGAACATTTAAGATAATTAATGCTGGCTTGTATGACGTAGAATAATACTAGTTTAATTGGTTGAGAGGACTTTGTTATGTCGAGAGGACTTGGGTTCGAGTCCTATGTATGGCATTTATGTGTGATTTTTATTTGTGTGTTATTAGGGGTGGCAAAACGGACTGACCTGACCCGATAAACCCGTTTAAGATTTGCGGGTTCAAATTTCTAACTTGGCCCGCTATTTTTTTTAAAAGGAACCTGTTACATTTGAAAGTGGTGGTGGCTGGAAAATTTAATAATCAACATACATAAATAATAGTGAGAAACACACATGAAAATACATCAAGGTGCCCTAACATATATAATTTAAAATTGCCATAAAATTCCAAGAAGCCTTCCCTGTAGTAATGAAGTTTTGTCATTACATTTTACAATGTAATTTTGTAGCTGACGTTTTCATTTGAACCTGAACGAATGCTGCTTGTATTGTAAACAATCATAGTGGGGCAACAATGAAGATTACAATGGCAGACTCGCATCGATTCAAAGTCCAATAATTTCTCAAAACAATAGTTCTACAAAAGTTCTAAAAGTCCAATAATGTCTCAAAACAATAGTTCTACTTCTAAAGCAGTTCAAAGTCCAACAATTTCTCAGAATACCAGTTCCATGACCAAATAAAAGATAATGTTCAGAGTTAAAACATCAAAGCACATGAAGAAGTCCAAAGGAAAAAAAATAAAGTTCAAATTTACAACATTAATTCAACCAATTGACAACCACCAACAATCAAGGCATTCATCATGTTGTCCTATGTCAAGAATGTTTGAAGCAACCATGCTTGTTGTCCTCTCCAATCTTCCATCCGTCTGAGCAATTTCATCATCTTTTTAAAATATGACATGTATATCAAACGAAAAGTTAGAATATAAAAATGGAGTATCAAAAATACATAACAGAAAATAGGATTTAACTTAGACAACTTACCATCACAAAAACCATGCTTATAACTTGAGGTGAAAATAATTGCTTCAACACATTCTGGTAACAATCGATTTCTATACTTATTTACAATTCTTGATCCAATACTGATTGAAGATTCAGAAGCAACCGTAGTAATTGGGATACTTAGCAAATCCCTTGCCATCAATGACAATTATGAAAAATGTTCATTGTTACTCCTCCACCATCGAAGAACATCCATAGGTTTTGTGAAGTTAAGATCTAATGTTGGCTCATCCAAATATACATCTAGTTGATTCCTTCCCATTTTGACAACAATTTGAAGTTTGCATTTTTTAAGAGTCTAACATGAAAAGCAAGAAATAATTTATTTTATATACAAAACAATAATTAAATTAGAAATCTATTTCTATTCTTAGAAAAACGTACATCAAAATGTGGTCGTTTGGTGGAAGTAGAAGATGATGACACACTACTACGGTTTACATCACTTGAAGTTGAACTCTTTGCAGAATATTGAGAGAAAAGGTTGTACAACTTGTCCTTCAAGTTTTCTAACTTTGTTTCCCAAGTAAGGGGATCAATCTGTTCATAACAATAACACAATGTTTCCAACTTAACTCTTGGGTCACAAATAACAGCGAATGCAAGGACTACACTATATTCCTCCCAATATTTATCAAACTTCACTATCATCCTTTCAGCCATATGTCTTATACACTAGTGCAGTACCCCTTTTGGCCCCGGTTATTTTTGAGATTCTGCCTCGGTTTAAGAATCGGGGCATATTAAAGTGAGGCCAAAAGGGACCCCTTTTGGCCTCGGTCATTACCCGAAGCCATAGATCTCTTTTCTACCTCGGTTGCAGAGAGACCGAAGCCATAGATTCAATATTTTTTTTAACAAAAATTAAATTCGCAGCCTCCGCGAAGCTTCCTCACGCACCAACCATGGCAGTTCACGTTCCACCATTGCCGGTAGCCACCACTTCTCCATCCTCTCTGCAACGCGCAACCACCGCAACATCATACCCCATCGAACCACCATGAGCAAGCTGCCTGCACAACAGCTGAACCATCACCACCGCGCTTGCAGCAACAGCAGCATTCAAAACACCATTAACGCTCCACCATGGAAGCAGCGAACCAGAACCATCACGCCGGAACAGTTGCAACAGCGAAACAGTAGTGAAAACACGAACCTTTCATATCTGCACTGCGTCCAACCTTTCAGCCATGCAGCCGCGCATCATCTCGCTGCTGCCATCACCATCGAGAGTTCATCTTCATGCTGCCACCACAACCATTGAAGACGCAACATCACCACCATCATTTCCACTGCAACGCCGACGCGAGCTCTACCTTTGCACATCGAACCAGATTCGCGACCACCATGGCAGCAGCAGAGACGTATCCTCCATTGCAGCAGTGAACCAGAACAGCGCCAACAGCAATCATGCGAGCACACACCAGAGACGCGAGTTCAGCCACCGTAGTTCCGTTCTTCATCTCGCCGGCAGCACCCATCGCGAATACTTCGCGCAGTCCACCAAGCAGTGAGGAGAGAATTGGGGTTTGCACAGAGAGAATTGGGGAAGAAGATGAATAGTGATCGGGGTTAGCGATTTGGGGATTTTAACACACTCAATGGCCTCGGTCGAAGGGGACCCGATGCCAAAAGGGGTGGCGCTGATGAAATTTATAAATTAGGGTTTCTGGACAGGGTTATAGGCTTTGGTTCTATTTCAACCGAGGCCTAAAACTGCCCAATATTGCCTCGGTCGAAAAGCAACCGAGGCCAAATGTGTTCTCGCTGGCGCCAATTTTAAAATTTTCATTTCTGGGTTGCCTAATAGGCTTCGGTTATTAAGGAACTGAGGCCTAAAGCTGCTTACGGCACCGGTTGTTTGTAGAACCGAAGCAATGTAGGTTGTTGAAATTACAAAATTGCCACCGCCTCCTTATAGGCTTCGGTTCCGTCATATAAGGCGAGGTAAATTATCAAATCTGCACTAGTGATAACTTCATCTTCATCATTTATGCTTTCCATTAAAAGAGTTTGGATATTCCAAACTTGTAAAAAGTATAAGTTAGATGTAGGATAGCTTGATGCAGGAATCAGAGTTGTGATGTCATAAAATGGCATCAAGAAAGTACATATTTTTTCTTCTCTTTTCCATTTCTCAAGAGATGGACACAACTTGTAATTCTCATCAAGTAGGTATAAACTTCCAAACACTCGTTGGTATTTAAGGGCACTTTGAAGCATAAAAGAAAGTTGAGTTCCATCTTGTGGGAACATCTATAGACAAAGCACTTTAAGCATCAATACCCCCTACTTATTCAATGCATTGCTTAAATTTTATCATTCTACTCTCAGATCCTCTAACATACTTGATACTCTCCCTAATTTGATCTATAGCATCTACAATTACCTTCAACCCTTCTTATAGAATTAAGTTTAAAATGTGTGCACAACAATGCACATGGAAGAATTACCCATCACAAAGCAATGAATTTTGCAAAACAAGCTTCTATTTTAAGATTTTAACCAAAACATCATTACTAGAAGCATTATCCAAAGTGATAGAAAATATTTTTTTTCAAGCCCCCACTTACAGAGAAATTCATTCAACTTCTTAAATAACTCATAGCTAGTTGAGGTGGAGGCAAATGTGAAAAGTTTAGAATTTTCGTACACAACTTCGATTTACAATCAACATAATGAGCTGTCAAACATATTTAACCATCTATCGTACATGAAGTCCACAAATCAGAAGTTAAACAAATCCTAGATGGAAGGCTCATCAACTCTTCCTTCAACGAGTTCTTTTCTCTCATGTAAATTCTCAAACATCACTCTTAATGGTATTCCTAGAAACGAAAACAATATTCGGGTTCAAAGAAGTGTGATCCAGGTTCTAAGTTCTTCATATTCAACAAATTTAAACGGTAAACCATGTCGGATAATTAGATTAGCCAACAACTCACGGGATACCATTTGATCTATTTTCTTTGATTTCAACTTTCACTGCATATTCATCATCATTTAACTCTCATCTTCAAACTTTATTTTGCTACATTTTTCAACATGACGTTTTAAATGTGAAGTCGCATACTTCTTACTCCCAACTATATATTTTTTATTATAACCATTACATTGTGCCCTCTCTTTTCCATCCTCACCAGGGCCAATCTTAGTGAAAAATTTCCAATACTCAGATGTTGTGGACTTTTCCTTTTTCTTATTAACTTCAACATTTTCCTTATCAATCACATCTTCAGCATTATCATTCACTTTAAAACTATTGTCCTTGTCAATTTCATGGACATCCCCATCAAGTTTACTAACTGAATCATCCGTTATAGCTATAATGATCAATCCTATACACCAAAGGCATAAAAAGTGCATTAGCAGTGTATATGCATGTCATCAATAATCTCTTGCTCACGAATAAGCATCAAGTGACAATCCAAAATAACAGATAAATGTTACACACACACACACACTTTAATCGAACAGACACATGGAAGGCTTTCCAACAACTCATATGAACCATCCAACACAACGTATAAAGCCCAACACAACTGAATCAAACAAATCAACGATAAACATATCCACCACACACAAATCAAGGATGATACACAGATAAAGGATACAACTCAACAAAACTAATCATATAAAGTTCTAATTAACATACCAGCACTTTCATTATCACACACACAAAATGAACAAAGTCTCCACAAAATACACGAATCAGTACACACTTTAGCAACCAATACAAAATTGATACCTTCAAGAAATGTTTTGTTAATCCTTGAAGAATAAAAAATGAATTAGGAATTTAGGGTAATCGAATGGGTACTAAACTAGGGCAAACCAAATTCAAGAAATTGGGGATAAATGAGGAGAAAGGGAACAAACCTCTCTCTCTACTACGTGAGCCATGGTGGAGGAGTTACTGAATAGCAGCGACGTTGACAAAGAGATCTTAATCGGTGACATTGATGAAGACAACACCAGCGACATCCAACGTTGACAAAGAGAAGACAAGAGAACAAGAATAACAATGCAGTGGTGTTTCACGAACGGAAGGTGATGAAGTTTGGTATGGTGTGGTGGTGTTTGAAGCTCACGACGAAGAGAAGAAGAATGTCTCTCTCTCTCTGGTGGTGTGCTGTGCTATGGTGTGGGTGAATGAGAAATGAGAAAGAAAAAGAAAAAGAATGCACGTGAACGTGAACCACTTTTTTTTTTTTACTTTTCACCTTGCCATTAGTTTGCGGGTTGACCCGCCCTAACCTGTAGTTACAACACGTCGGGATGCCAACTCAGGCGGGCCAGGTTGAAGCGGGTTCACGGGTTGCCTCCTTTAACCCGTCCTGCCATTTGCAATCTGGGCTGGCGGCCGGCCTGTCGGGCCACACCCGTTTTTACACCCTTATGTATTATTTCATAATATAATTATGCATGATGAATGATACGATAATCCTAGAATTATAGGAATTATCACGAAACATGAATTAGTTGTGCAATTCCTTTGAGATTTCATGGTTGGGGATTTGAACCTTGGCCTATGCAAATAACTTTCGTTTTGCTAAAATCATTTTTGGCATGAATGTGAAGCGCTAGAAACCCTAGCTATTTGGGAGGCAGCTAGGAGGGTTAGAAAACCATGCTTGAATGGTCATTGAATACCCCTTAATCCCACTTTAATAGAATTTTCGTTTTGCTACAATTAAGTCAAATTAAAGCATAGTTAAGAGCTCCATTAAGAGTGAGAGAGAGTGTCATTGAGGCTGCCATTCAAGCATAGTGCGAGGAGAGAAATCTCAGAAAATTAAACTACTGTGGTGAGAAAAGGGAAGGGTTGAACTGTGGAAGAACAAAGAAGGTTTTGGGAATCAAAAAGGCTAGCTAAGTTTTGCAAGTGGAAGTAAAAATACCAAGTTAGGGGAGCTGCATCTCTTGTTTTTATTGTTGATAAACGATTCAGTGATGTAAGTATATATGTGGCACTTGGATTCTATCAATTTTTGCGCAATTTGTTTGTGTTTTCTAGATTTTCTAGAAATTGCCTAGCGGTCATGTACGACTTGCCAGGCGACACATGCTCTAGAACTCAAATTATGGGCTTTCTCTATGAACCGCCTTGTGGTTGTGTGTTGCCCGCTAGGCGACATGAGTATGAAATTGAGTTGTATATGTTATGGTTGGTGTTTTGATCATTTGCAGCCATGATATTGTTGTTGTTCAGTGTGTGAGATGATTTAATGTTTGAATTGAATATGTTTAAGGGCTTAGACTTATGTTTTATATGTAATTGGGATGAATCATGATCTAATTAGGGGTTAGGGTTCTTGTGGGGTTTGGGGATGAGTAAACATGATATTTGCTTATGATTATGATATGTTTCATGGAAATAATTCTAAATTGAATAAGCATGAACTCTCTATGATGTTGGAACATTAAGATTATGTCAAAACGAGTGCTAAAATTGTTGATTATGTCATGTTTCGTCGGTAATTACTGACGGAAAAATCCGTTGGTAATCTGTCGATATTTATCGACGAAAAAATCTATCGGTAAATCTATCGATAATTACCGACGAAAAAATTCGTCGGTAAATCTATTGGTAATTACCGAAATCCGTCGGTAAATTTGTTGCATTGTTCATCTTCTTCCTCCTCTCTCTTTCAATTTTTTTTTTTCGTTTTTTTTCGTGGTCGCCGTCGCTGTTATCGTTGCTGCCACCGTCGTCGCCACTGCCATCATCGTCGCCGCCACCGCCACTGCTGCTACCACCGCCGTTGCCGTCATCTTCTTCTTCATCCTCTTTCTTCTTCTTCTTCTCCTTCTTCTCCTTCATCTTCTCCTTCTTCCTCTTCTTCTTCTCCTTCTTCCTCTTCTTCTTCTCCTTCTTCCTCTTCTTCTTCTTCTTCTTCTTCTTCTCTTCTTTCTCCTTCTTCCTCTTCTCCTTCTTCTTCTCCTTCTCCTTCTTCTCCTTCTTTTTCTCTTTCTCCTTCTCTTTCTTCTTCTTCTCCTTCTTCTCTTCTTCTTCTTCTTCTCCTTCTTTTTCTTCTTTTCTTCTTCTTCGCGTCTTCTTATAAGGTGAGATTTGGGCGGAAAAATTCCCGCTTCTTTTATCGATAGCTAAATCCGTCGGTAAATTCGTCGATAAAAAAAATTAAATTATCGACAAATTTTATCAACAGATTTTGAGTTATGTAAGTATCGACAGATTTATCGACGAAAAAATTCGTCAGTAATTCAAATTTGGGCGAGAAATTTCCCGCTTCTTTTACCGACAGAAAAATTCGTCGGTAAATTTGCTAGTAAAGAAAATTTGAATTACCGACAGATTTTACCGACGGATTTTTCTGTCGTTAAATAAAATTTGTGTTAACAACAAATTTTTTCATTGGTAATTAAAATGTGATAATTCGACGAAAAAATTCGTCAGTAATTTCAGTTTTTTTGTAGTGCATCTTCGTTCCTACTTTTTATACAAAAAATAATCACAAGCGGTATGCAAAATAAATACAACTTACCACCACGCACCTTTTGAAGAAGCGACCCCAATTAGATTGCACCACAAAAATGAAACCCACAAACTTACGCCACTACAACGATGACGACACTACAAACAACAACAAAAATTCCTCCTTTACACCACAATGGATATGAATGCCGAACCGTCGAAGCTTTCGTCCAATCGGAAAAAATCCACACTGTTGCAACAAAGAAGAAGAAGAAAGGGTTTTAAAAAAATAGAGGTTGAAGATGAAGAATGACGGTTGAAGATGAAGATTTCTGATTGAAGACGATGAACAAGATGCTCTTTAGTTCAACCATTTGCACTTGCGCTTTCTGGTTTTTCTCCTTCAATTTTCACTCCCACTTTTTACTTATTTTTCATCCAGCTTTCTTCAAAAAAAACTAACTTGAAAATTGAAAAACATATGCTACGTCATGTTGTGAGATAAGTTATCAAAAGGTAGATATTATTATATCATTTTCCTATAATATAAATGTATTGTAACAAAATGAGGCGCAAAAAGAAATAAAACACTAGTGCAAGTTTGTGGACATAGGTTGTTGTGGACAATAATAAACAACTTTAACCTAATATTCATTCACCATCCTTTTAACCTTTATTTTTCTTCTTTTCCACTCTTCCTTTACAAAAGTATTTACATGAGAAGAATTTATTCAATAAGCCTTTAGTTAAGCTTTTTACGGAAGCAACCCTCAAGTCCTCCATGGATTCCACTCGAGGAGAGATCGACCCAACAGCACATGAAGATTCGTAACTAGGAATGCTCAAATTCGGTGCATGGTACTGCTCTACTTTTTCATCAATTTCCTCATATATAAGATAAATTGTCGTCATGTTAACAGTTAATCTGCTGCAGAAAACAACAACAATCTGCACATTGTTTCCAGGCTCGATGTTTGATAGTACCCTCTGCCACTCCTCATCATCAAACGACGCTAATGCATTTCTCTTGTAAAGCTGAATGGTGCTCTTTGTGTGATTTATCACCAACAAATTTTTCAGGCCATCTGATGTTATACTGTCAGAGGAAGAATAATGGATATGACACATCATTGTCTTCAAGTTACGCCCATTCACTTGAGGAATTTCAAAAGTCACAGAAGAACTTTCGCTGCTGAAGGTTAACCAATCTGGATAACAATCTCCAGGTAGCAAACAATCACCCCCATCACTCGTAGTCATATTCTGTCAACATAAAGATATATATGCTGTAAGTTTATCAATCGATGCATTAATACCACTTATTATAAATTCATCAATTTATGATATCACAAGATAATAACTCTTTTATCATGAATTAAAATCATGATATTTTTGTCAAAAAGTATTCTAAACGATGACAACTTGCATGAAAAAAGTAAATTGTTAAAAAATTTAATGTTATGCATAACAATATCATGTTATTATTCTCTTTCTTTTAGCTGATGGCAACTTTTAATAGCAGAATATATGATGGCACCTAAAAAAATCTTCTATGTTGTTGAATAATAAAGTAATATGATTAAAATAGCATCTTTAAACTTTTATGTTTACAGGGTATAACTATACACTTGCGCATAGAATTGGTGCATTAAAAATAATTCAATTGCCAAAAAACAAGCGAATTTTCAAACCATAATTTATGACAAATATTTATATCACAAAAACATTACAATTAGATGCATTTAAAGAGAAAGGAACCTGTAAAATTCTCTGTTTCAGGATGTGTGTGATTTCCCAACTCCTTCCCATTTGAATTAAAAGTGTCTTCTCAAACAATTTTGATCCTGAGTTGCATTCAATTAATGTAAATACATTCTGCAGTTGTGATGCTGTTGCAGATGACTCAGATTCTACAGAATTTGTCGCATTTAAAGCCTCCAAAATACTCGTTGTATCTCTAGAAAGTTGAAGATCTGAGCCACACTCTATCCAAAGACTTTGAAGCTTTGGAAGCTCCTCAGATATATAAGATAGCTGATTGGAACTGCTATTTTGTACATCTAAAGAAACAAGAGAAGACATGTCCACGAATGTTTGAACACGAGAAGAGAGACTATTTACCGGTGACATCCAAGACCAAATGATAGAGGGAAACACATTGCGTGAGAATCCTTCATAACCACACAATGAAATATATCCAATACTTTTTGATCTAACTATCGAAAAGGGCACCCTTGTTATTCCAGTATTGTCAGCAACAAGGGTTGTCAAGGACTCCATCTGTTCTATGTCCTCTTCCAACTTATCAATCTTTAGACAACCGGAAAGAATGAGTGTTTTAAGAGATTTCAACTTATAGATACTTCTTGGAAGGTTACGAAGGCTAATACAATCTTGAAAGTTTATCAGTAGAACTTTAGTGAGATGACCAATGGTATATGAAACTTCAGACAGTCTTGGACAATCCATGAGTACAAGCTTTTCAAGATTAGGCAAATTTAGAAAGTCTGGAGTCTTTGTTAAATAATGAGAATGGCTAAGATTAAGAATTTTCAACTTCTCCATTAGCTACAAAAGAAGAAATACAATGGACATAAATTAGATAAATAAACGACAAAAATAAATATGAAAGCAATTAAAATGTGATATATAGTGAAGTGGGATATTAAATATATACTCATGATTCCTTTGTTGTAGTTCTATTATATTTTCGTTCAAGTAAAGTTGACCATAGTGATTGCACTGAAATAAGCATACATCGCTCATAAAATAGGTTGTACTTGTCTGGATTTTCTCTGAAGTTTGTGATTTATTCCTTCAATATGCTATTAGAGTGGTACGATGATTCAATCTTCTAATGCTACTTAACGAGGCTTCCAATCATTTGAGGAGAAGTCAGAAGACTTACTTTGGTCTGGACTGTTTAGACTAGAACCAATCTCAGGCTGGTTTACACTTGACAAACTTGTTACATATACCAAAAAATTCATATTATTTTTTTATCATAAAAACATAGCATGACTTGCTGGAAAATGTATAGACTTGCTGGTTTTATAATAAATAGAATGTCTTATTCCTTTCTTGAAAATCAAATTCCTCATACCATATTTTCCTAAATGATTACATATTTCATGTCTCTCCTAGGGTATTGTAGTGCAAATTAGGTTGGTTGTCATATCGACACAAATCTCGATCCAGTGCAGGAGCTGAATATAAATCTATGCCTATGAAGTTGGTAATGGATGTACTGATGGTTTTGCAAATACCGATTTTGTTAAAAGACTTGATTTTCTTTGGTTTGATGCTTTACCTTCCCGTGTTCGTTTTTTATTTTTTTAGTAATCTTTTAAGCCTTTGGTTAGCTGTTTGGATACTGTTTATTCGTTTAGTTTGGTTCCTTCATGCTTCTTATCTTTTTTCTCTTTTATTGATTTTTCATGTGGAATGTGATTCATGAAACTTTAAGATGCCAACCTAATTGGGATGATAATGTTTCATAGTAATGCCTAATATGATGTAAATAAATACAAAGCAAAGAATGAGATTCAAAACACTAAATTAATACCTGAGTTGCTTTCCACACCATGGTAATCTTACTGTTCTCTAACTCAATAGAAACTAGACTTCCTTGATAAAAGTTTGTTGGTATGAAGGCAAAAGGAAATCCATGCCAACATAGCCATCTAAGGTCTTTGGAAAGATATTCAAAATCTCCCACAAGTTCTACACCAGAAAGTTGCATCAACCTGAGTTTCTTCATGTTCATAAAAGCCTTGGTGCTTAGAGATTTTGTATTACTTCTTGGTAACTTCAAACTCAATCCCTCAATATATTTTGTTCCCTATCACAGAAAACGAACGATAAAATACGCATAGATAAAGATATATGGCAGTTAAAATCCTGATGAAAAAAACCATCTGTTTTTTCTAGGAGATAAGAGGAAACAAACAATTCACAACCAAACAAATTGTAAAAATTCTTGTGACAATCAATTGAACAAATGAATACTAATAACAAATTCATAGATGTATATTGTTTCCATTAGCTTCATATATTTGTAATACTAAAATAATAAATGAAGGTCTCACAGTTTCTTTTGATAACACATCAAGCACATCCTCATGAAACCATAACCTGCTACGCTCCTCAAGCTCCATTGGTGATTTTGAACGAATAATTTCCCTTCCCATGTCTCGTAGCAAATCATGCATTCCAAGTCGGTTCTTATCATCCACAGTTACAAGACTTCGCTCTACCAAGACACGTATTCCATTTTCTGCAAAAAGTCCACAACCATTCAATATATGTATAACATCATTTCGATCTTTTCCTATAAAGAAACATGTTATATCAAGAAATGTTTCTTTCTCTGTGTCATCACTTAAACCATCATAGCTTATTTTTAACTTCTCCTGCACTTCATCGTTAGGAATTTTCCTGAGTTTTTCTAATACACTCTTCCACTCTGTTACTTCCATATCAAACAAATAAGACCCAAGGACTTCAAGAGCAAGTGGCAATCCCCCAGCATAAGCAACTACATTTCTTGAAAGTTCAATAAAATCTTCTTCAGGACTTGCTTGCTTGAATGCATGCCAACTAAAAAGCTCAATAGATTCATCTACATCCATTCCTGTCATTGCAAAAACTTGGTCAACTCTTTTTCCTCTAAGTAAATGTATGTCTCTTGTTGTGATGATTATTCTACTCCCAGAACCAAACCATTCACGACTTCCACACAAAGCATTTAATTGTTGTAATTTATTTACATCATCAAGTATAAGAAGTATCCTTTTATGGCGAAGTCTTTCTCTTAATATGATTTTTCCTTATTCAATGTTATGTATCTTTGTATTGTGTTCTTTCTGGATATCGAATAGAAGTTGTTGTTGTAAACAAACGTGGCCAGCTTCTTGCCCCCAAACCTCCCTAATATCTGCAAGGAAACTCCTTCCTTGAAAATTGCGGCCAATCTTATTGTAAATTGCTTTTGCAATAGTTGTTTTACCAATGCCTCCCATCCCCCATACCCCAAGTAGTAGAACATCCTTTGATTGTTTTTGTTCTAGTAATTGAACTATTTCTTGTACTCGAGATTCTACTCCAACTGGATTATTGGCAACAAACAACTCTGTCTTGTCTAACAAACTTGTAACATTTTTAACAATATTTTTCACAGCTTCACTTTCATTCCTGCAACAAAAGCCGTGCTATATGCATCAAAATAAAAGGAAAATTTGAGTAAAAAGTTATGCTTGTGCAAGTGTGTGTTGCTTCATTAAGTTCATCAAATGCACCGTAGTTTCATTATTTGTTTTTTGAAAACTATGTTGTAGCACATATGTCAATAACTATCCTTCATTCTACATGACCTGTGAATGATAAAATTAACGAGGAAAGGAAATACAGCGAAAAGGTTGATTTAAAAGGTTAATAGCATATATAAAATTTGTGCATTTATAATAGTGTTATACATAAAACTTTGAACTATAAAGTAATGGTCTTTCAGTAAAAAAAAATAATAATAATAATGAGAGAAAGTATGAATGTTTCATTACCTAGAATTGAGGATTACAACTCCGGAGATGGCAGCAGCCTCACGAAGTGCGTCCCTATGCTTCTCGATATCGTTGATCTCATCATCCTTCATTACTCTTCATACATATTATGAATTTCATGTGTTAGTTTTAGAGACAATGTTCAGTAAAAATTGGAGAACGTAGGTTTTCGTTACCTGCGGTGCTGGACTACGAAGCTCGAGATGCCAACAGCGTCACAGAGTGCGATCCTCCAATGTTTCGCAAAAGTTTCTATCCGATTGTAAGCCTTCAGCATTTTAATACTTCCATACATGTTATGAATTTAATAAATGTTAGCACCAGAGACGATGTTATGAATTTAAAGTGTTTCAGTTATCCCTCCAAGAGGAGTGGTAATGGGAGGAATCTCTTCAACACTCTTTCTTACTTTCATTTTGCTATTTGTTAACATTTATTACAACTTGCAAATTTTAAATAGGTTTAATTTCTAAATTATGAAAAAGGTTCAGAGAGAAAATATGACAACGGAGTTAAATTGTTTACCAATACAAACGGTTTTCAATTTTATTATTTTAGTCATAAAGCTTATATAAGTTACCTATTCAAAATTCATTTTACAAAAATCCCGATCTTTATATGTCTGTAAAACTCTTTTTTTTTTTTTTTTATCTATTTTCCCTCTAAATGTCTTAAATAGTCATTCATCTTATCACAGAATGAAGTCCACCTTAGATATCCTGCTAGAGAGTATAGCACTTTTGTCCTAATGTCATTTTTTAATAAATCTTTATTGCCCTTCTTTCCTGAGTTAGTTTTAGGGAAAACGATGCACCGTTAAGATAAGTTGTTAGGAATAATTTAAGTACGAGTAAATGATCCGCATTAAGTAGAAGAAATAAAAATTAAATATTGTATAAGACGAAAAACTCATAAATTTATTAAAATACGGTAAAATTATATATTAATCATGTGATTTATTATCGTAAACATAGTTATTTGCAGGGAGGGACTATATAAAAGTTTCATCTTGTAAATAAAGTTTACATTCTATAAAAGATATCGTGATTCTACTAATGGACGTGAGTTTACTAATATTGGACGTGAATATTATATGTATATTAATTTACCTCACGGTGATTAGTAGTAGATATTTGTTCATGAGATGTCAAACAAAAATATAAACAATTATATTAATAAACAAATTTCAACTAATTGTAGTGTTTTGAAAATAAAAAAAAAGTTCTAAGAGAGTGACTAAAGTTTCTCTTACCACGATACATAGACCGCATCTGTCGCGACGTTAGCAGCCTCAACAAGTACCTTCATCCAACGCTCCAAGTCGCGTTCTATTTGAGTATCTCTACTCGATACATTTTATGAATTTCATAACGTTACTTTTAAGCAAAATAATGTACAGTAAAAATTTGAAAGTTGAAACTGTTACACTTACTTGGAATATTGTCGTTTATCCTCCAATATACCATAAGCCTCATGAATTTTCTCACTCCAATGATTCCGGAGTTTCCATATCTCATAATCAATCACCCTCATTCTAAAACTTTATACATGTTACGAATTCCATAATTATGTTACTTTAAAAAAAGTGTACCGTAACAATCTAAAAACAGAAAGTTTCAATTACCCTTTGGAATCTAAGACACCACCAGCTTCCTCAGAAAATGCATCCTTCCAATATTTCAATTGGAGTTCTATTGCTTTAGTAATCTCAATTTCTCGGCTTCACACATGTGATGAACTTCTTTAATGTTATTTTTTGGAAACAATGTTTAGTGAAAATATGATTTAAACATTAAATGTTTCAATTACCAGGAATTCAAGATTGCGCCCCGTGAGATGCCAACAGCCTCAAAAAGTGCCTCCCGACAATGCTTCACTTGAAATTCTATCGCATCAGCAGTCTCCACTCTTGAACTGCATATATGTAATCAATATCATAAACAATATTTTTAGATCCCCATACATTGTATTGTCTCCAAGAGTAAGATTTCAATATCAATCTTCGTTCCTCAGTCATTGATGTTTGGTTTTGGCGGAGTTGGAGGAATCTCCATTACTCCAACTCTATCTATTAATTAAGAAGACAATTACACCATGCTTGAGAATTGAGGAGGGCTTGATAGCACCACGACATGTCCAAATTTCGACTAAGATAGATTTTTAGTGACTTTAATACTATATTATAAAATGAGTTTAAGCTTAACTTATTCTTACCAAATCGGCCTGTAAGGTAAAAGTTATCTTATTAATATACTATAATTTGGCGTTATCTCAATAGCTTAAAGTAGGCTTGAATTCATATTAGGCGTCATCATTAGTTATATGTTCACATTTAGAACTTCTTTTCTTGTTCATATTTTTTGTAACTAACTTGTAACTATCTTGCTTTGTTCTTGGGCATAATTGTTGGCTATAAATAAAGTCAAACTCTCTTGTAAACACACTTTTGAAAAAACAATGAAATGCTCTTCTATCATACATCTTCGAGAGTCTTGAGGGTATTCTATTCTTGCTTTGATTCTTATTTTGGAAAGCTTTATCAAATGGTGAATCCTCATCCCAGTTATCCTTTGGAGTTCTCTTTCAAAGATGGTATGTTCTCTATTACTTTCCATTTAATTCGTTTTCTATTTCCTCTATGTTTCTTCTTGTTTCTTGAATATGCAAAGCAAAAACACATGAAGTTACTACACTTTTGTCATTTCCTTTATTCTTCGATGACTTTTGAGTTCTCCAACACCACTTGAGTTTATCTAGATCCTTCGACCTTGTAAGAATTACATCAACCACTAACACAAAATTCGTCATCTGCGACACTGAATTCACGTTCGACATGTAGGCAACAAACATAAAAAATGTGTGGTGACATTTTTGTAAATAAATACTCAATATTTACGTCTGACATATAAAAGGCAGACATAAAAAAAGGTTTTTACGTTTGATCCTTATACGCCAGACGTAAAAACCACTTATAGGTCAAATGTAAATGTGCTTAATATAATATGCAACGCCCATTTTTCCCTAACTTTTCTCCCTACACAAAGCTCTCTCTCTCTCAACACCAGCAACGATTTCCTGCATATTAGCACTTCCATGGTGACTAGAACTTACATTTTTTTGGCATTTTTAGTGTGTAGTTCACAAGGAAACATTCCTTCGATTATTTTTGTATTGAGGATAGTTTTCTATACTTCTCGTTGGTCTACGTGCATTATTGTTCGCCTTGTTTGTCTTGAATGCGAGTTTTATAATATTGGGTTCAGACTTTGTTAAACTAGATTTTACATGCATATATATATTAGTTAAAATGTAAAAATTCATAGAAAAAATAATTCTATATGTAGATATTAAGTGAACCATAGTTCTCGTTTGAAATTTAGTGCAAATGATTAAACTTTAATCATTTAAATCTTGAATTGTCCGATGGGACAGTTTGGAAAAAATATTTTTTTATAATTTGTTAACATGTGCACATTGTAAGCCTACGTATAAATTTGATAAATTTTTGGTTCAGACCATTTTGTGTTATTCTCCAGATGCATACTTGATTGTAGTCATAAGTGACCATTTCCTTTTGTGTACTTTGAAGATTGATGCGAAATGCTGTCGAAATTTTATCAATATATGATGATAGATTTTTGTGTACGAGATAATGAGTTATGAAAATGTATTTTTGAATAGGCAGGCCTCACCTGGTGAGGACTTAAAAAATGTGAGAATAGTGGAGTTTGTTACTAACATGGTTATGGATCATAGCTAGATGAATCCATATCATCTTAGTGAAGACTATGAAAAAGGATAGTTAAGTTATTGCAATATGCTCAAGAACACTCTAGACCTGTGAACATGACATACTATTGTCCTTGTATTCACTATTTGAGTTAGATAAGTCATTATTTGGGTGAAATGCGTGATCACCTCTGTTCATCTTTGCTAAAGTAAGGTTTTATACAATTTGGACTTGGCATGGAGAAGTATTAGACAACCCTACTACATTACAAATAACAAAATATGTTGAAGAGTGGATGAATGATTGTTTAGAGGATATGATATGTGATATTGGTGAAAAAAAATTGGAAGAAATTATTTGTGTGATTCTTTAAAATCTTATTTAGAGGAACAAATGTACCCAGGATGCATTAATTTACACGATTTTCTGAAACGTTGAAATTGTTTAGTTTGGAAGCAAGAAATTGATGGACTAATAAAAGTAACCCTTATATCATTGCTTGGATGCCAAGGCACCTTGAAAAGTGCATGCATCTTCACTCTTGAAGAAGATTCTTAAAGCTTTTTCATTTTTTTTTTCAGATTTCTTGTAGTTTCTTTCGCTAGGGTTAACTCCTCCATTCTATAAATAGGATTGACTCAAGCTTTGTAAAAAAAATATAGAGAATTTATGCCAAATTTGTAGCTCTCCTTTGTTCTAAGTTTGCTAGGATATGTTATCTTCTTAACTTTTCCTAGACATTTTCCTTGATGGTGGGCTCAACCTCCTTCAAGAAGCACATCTAAACCACTCTCCAAACTCCATTCTATTCATCATTTCATGATTCCACGTTTAGGCGGATCTTCTTCATGGAGTCTCCTTAAACCTTGTGAAGTGTGTTTCCATCATTTGACACCAAAGCTTTTTAGTCTTCCATAAGGAGGCAGTACTAACAATTTACATATATTAAATCTTGAATTGTTCTGTTGGACAATGGACAGTTTAAGAAGATTAATCACTTTTTCATAGCCTGAAGTGAATTAGGGTGATATTTATTAATGTTAAGTTAACATATATTATGATAAATCTGGTAACATGGATTTTAGGTTTATTTTAGTTTTGTATAAATAAAATTGGAGATCTAGTTCCTTTGGTTTAGATCTTAAGATGAACTATAGCAGTAAGTCCCGTGTCATTGGCAGTATGCCTATCTTACCCATATTTGTGTTAAGATTTAGATCTAGCAATCAGAAAAAAAAAAGAGTTTTTGTAAAACCAGATTTATTGGATATATGGAAATTTAACATTGATAAATGATGCCTTATGAAACCAAATGAGGGTGAGATACAATATATCATACAAAATGAGTAGTCTCCTTCGATCTCTTTCTCGTCATCTTCCTATTAAAAGTTCTGCTTCCTTCTCCTCTTCTACCTCAAATAGGTCAAATCAAAACTTGCTCACTGAGCATAATCAGACACAAGAGGAAATCCCTCCAAGAAATAATATCTTCGAAGAAGAAGTTTGCTTTGAAGATATTAACCAAGCAATAGATAATTGAGAAATACTGAAGATTCCACAGGATGAACTGTATATCCCAGAAGAAAACAAACCTGTCCGAAATTCGGATTACATAATCAAAACAGCGGAAAATAATATTTCGTTTGACCTTGAAGCCGGAGAAGAATTTCATCTTCTCACAAAATAATCAATGGTTGAACATGCCAAAAAATACAAATATTTACACATAGGATGTTTCAAGTAGCAATTAAACCTTTAGTTAGAGAAGGTCTTAACGCCTCAATTCTCATGTGCCTTAGAGACACTACACACAATGATTTTCATGATTCCTTAATAGGAACCGTACAAACAAGTCTTGGACATGGTCATGTGTATTTCAATTGTTTTCCCAACAAAACGGTGAGTCTTTTGGATAAAAATATTCTAGACTCATTATTTCTAAACATTAGGCTTCATGGTTTAAACATGAAGGAGGGATCTATTCCCGCAACATTACTATATAGAATTCAGTACAAGGTTATGAATACATGTAACTCCATAGTTCTACTGAAAACTACCGATAGGGAAACAACCTTATTTGTCATTGACATGGCCAAAGCTAATGTCACAATTCCTAGGCTCATCAAATGGGATGAAGTTGATTTACCCACTTCTTCATCTGAGACAATGTCTGCCCAGGTTTTCTGGGGAAGTGTAGTTAGTCCTTGATCTTGAAGAGCTAACAACGTTTGAATTGGGATAGCATAATCTAGTTTGGTTTGTTTGGTTGGAAGAGGTTGGTTGGATTGATGACCCAATGATTTCTTTTCATTTTTTCTAGATTGATGACCCTGATTGGTTTTGTTGGGTTGATGACCCAATTTGTTTTGGAGTCTGTGACCCTAATGATTTATTTAGGCCAAGTATGCCCAGTTTAATACCTCGACTTCTTGTCGAAGCTAATGCTGTCTTTTTAGGCATGTTCGTCAACTGGCTTTTCCCTACAAGTATTCACGAGTGAGGTAATCAGGGAGAGAATTCGAGGTGCCTCTGAGATATTCTATTTCAAAATCAAAATCACTTAAAATAGCTTGCCATCTTGCAAAAATTTGTTTTGATGTTAAGTTTTTAATGTCTTTTTGTAAAATGTCTTTTGCAAATTTACAATCGACACGAATTAAAAATCTTTGGTTGAGCAAATCAGATTGAAATTCTGTAACACAAAGAACAATTGCTAAAATTTCTTTCTTAACAGTCGAATAATTCTGTTGAGCAGGATTTCAATGTTTAGAAGTATAAGCAATTACTTATTCTTTTTTATCATTTCTCCATTTGAAATCTCCTAAGTTTTTACACTTGAGATTTGATAATTTGGATATTTCCTAAATATTATTTATATGCATTTTCTTTATTGCAAATGCCATTTGATATTCTAAATGTGACTACAGTTAAACATAAACGTCTATCTTTGATCATTGAGAAATTTTATGATTTTAAGACAAAACTTACATTTAGATATATCTTTGGAGCTAAAAAGAATGAAAATTCATGTGTCAGATACATGGAAATTGATGAAGAAACCTGACATCTGTTTGTTGAGATTCGTACATATAAGGGATGGAGGTTTGTTTACTTTAAATCATCCATTTTCCCATTGATAATTGTGTATAGGTTGAACTAATTCATAAAATCAATTTTATATTATAGGGTGTGAGGGTGAAGGCCTAAGGGATAGGCGCTCAAAATAAAAACCCACATATATTGTCTCGTAGTGGGTATATAAAACTTATAAAAGAGATAATAAAGGAAAAGGAAAAATCTAGGCCCCCACCTTCAAAGAATGATTGTGTACAACCTCCTTCACCACCATCCCATCATGAGAAATGAAAGTTAGCCCGTATACGATCATCGAGTTCCTACATTTCCAATACCACAAGACAAATATCTGAAAGAATTATGAGATATAACCTTTCTTTGAATAATATTATAATTTGATACAAATTAGATGTTAAATTTCTTTTGTTATGTTGTAGGACTCCTTGATTGAGCAGAACTTCCAAGGTAATTTCACTCTTGAAGATCATCATGACATACTTGCTATTGTTATTGGATGATCTGAGCACCCTAAACAAGTACGTGTTGTTGGATTAGGAGTGGGCATTCGCTTGTATTTTGAAAGCTCCCAACTTCAGACTTTTAGCGCACACAATGTTGAGTATGAAGAAAGGCTAATGAAGCAAATCACTCAAAAGGTTAGAGCGTAACTCTATGATGAAGTCACTAAGCAAGTGACTAAAAGGGTTATGCGCCTACGAAATTGTATTTGGCCAACCACCTCTTACATATCTTTCATATCTGCCAAGAGATTCTAAAATTGAGTTGGTGGATATAAGTCTTCAAAAGAGGGAGGAGATGCTCAGATTATTGAAGTTCCACATTAAATGTGCTCAAGAGAGGATTTAGTAGCTTGTTGACAATCATAAAACAAACAGGAAATTTTAGATTAGGTATAAGCTTTATGTGAAGTTACAATCTTATAGACAAATTTCAATGGTATTTAGGACTTGTGGTATGGTAGCCCCTATGTTTTTTTGGACCTTTCCTCATTTTGGATTGCATACAAGTTATAATCGCTAGCTTATGTTTCTCAATTAAGGAAACAAGTTGTTAATGTCCTTATTTCTACTACGTTACCCTCTGCATCAATGTTAGAGGATATTACAAGAGAACCTAAAGCTATTTTGGATAAAAAGACATTGAAAAGAAGGATCGTTTTGTGACCAAAGTATTGATGAAATGGAAACATCAATTATTCAAAGAAGCTACTTGGGAATTCTACTTTGATTTGAAGGAGTTCAATTCTTGAGGACAAAAATGTTGTTAAGAGGGGAAATTTGTTTTAGGCAATTATATGTAGGGCATTTTCGTAAATTCAATTATGTCAATAAGTTATGATCACAACAGAATCTAGAACGTTCAATTTTTAGGGAAGCTGCATTGTCATTCTTAAGGATGACAACGGGTCAGGTCGGATCAGGCATGAATACTATCAACTCACAACCCGACCCGTAACAAAAAAAAAACATCTACCTGTTATCCACCTGTTTACCCGTCACGTACCCATTTAAAAAATACCCATGGGTATTTTAAAATTCACGGATACCCGTGAATATTTAAAAAAAAATATTTTATATTTTTTAAATAAAAATAAAATTACAACAAATATAAAATAAAATTTAATTTAATTTAAATTTAATCAAATTAAATATAAATTAAATTTTAATTGTAATTAAATTTAACTTAATAAAAACATAAATTAAATTTTTATTTTATTATTTTGTGGATAATGGGTAGCTGCGAGTACAAATAATATTATACCTGCACCCATTCGCGGAACATCATAGTGATAGGGAGAGCCACGACTCCCCCAAAGCTTTTGGAATTTTTTTTATATATATTTATATATTTTTTAAAATTATAATTATATAATATTTATATTAAGTTTATATCATAGAAAATAATAATAAAAAATAAAATAAAAAGTTTAATGGAATTATTGATTTATAAAAGGGATTAGGGTTTTCTTTTTGCTATAAGATCTTTCTACCATGTAAGTTATTATGAAAGTGTGTGAGGAGAAAAATATATGAAGAGATAGATTGAGAAACAAAGGTCGTAGAACACATATGTTTAGAATGAAATATACATTTTTGCATGATCTCTCACAAATCAAGGTTAGTATCTTGTTAATGATTTATGTATGTTAGATTTATGATTCTTCTTAGGATGTTTATCCCAAATTAGTATAAACCCTAATTATGATCTTAGGGATTCTTTTATGAAATTGGTATCAACTTTAATTATAATTTTTCCAAAATAGCATAACCCTTAATTATGAAATTTAGAGATTTTGTGTTTTCCAGCTTATGGTAAATTTTTAAAGTTTTGAATATATACAAGAGAGGTGATAAATTTAGATTAGAAAGATGGTGATAAAGAGTAAAAGAATTTATTCTCTTTTGAAGGACAAAGGTTTGTAATAAAGATGAGAAAAAATTGCATCTACGTTAACTAAACTTGAGAAATTTCATGACAATGAAAAACAAATCTCTAAAGTTCCTAAAGTTACATATAATGAATTTAAAAATTCATTAGAACACGATTCGGAAAAAGCGTCCTCAAATGTTACCATACCCACCAAATTAAATTAATGAGGAACAAAGGACTTATCTAAAATGGTATTCATGGTTTGGTATCATGATATAATAACGAATGATAGTAATATTTTTTTGAATTATACTATTATGTGTGTTTGTTTGAAACAGAAGAAATGAAAAGCTTTTCTTTTTAACTAAAAAATATATATAAAAAATATATAATTTGGTACCTCTAAATATTTTGTTCAAGTTCCGCCACTAACCACACTCAATCCTTCTATAAATGGGTATATAAATGAATGTTAAAATATCCATTACCCACGAATAACAAATACACGCGAATATCAACTATCAATAGTAAATTTCATTCCCATATACATGTGAACACGGATATTTTTACCATCCTAGTCATTCTATCATATTTCAGCACACAAATCAATAAAGCGTTCGGTTCCATTCCTTTTCTTTGAATCCCTATGACTTCTTCGTTTCTTTATAATGTGAAGAATGTTGCATAGGATTGATTGAAACAGATGTATAATGTAACCTAGTTAGTATTATAACCTCTAGAGTGATGCAATAGCAATTTTATCTTGGCTAAAAAGAGATACAATGTTAAGTAAAAGTCTGAAAGCATACAGTGTTTCAATTACCTTGGATATAAGTCAAAATGGAAGATGGGGTAAGGCTTACGAAATATGACCGCCCAATGCTTCACGATGAAGTCTATCTTATCATCGATCTCCATTTCTCTAATTAATACATGTTTTGAATAATTTCATAAATGCTATTTGTGGAGACAATGTACATGGAAAATCTGAAAGCAGAACATAATTTACTACTCACCTAAATGGGATTTCAGCACCCATACAAAGTCTCTCCATCAACTGCTTCACGGGGAAGCTTATCCAATCAGCAATCACCGATTCATCCCTTGACACATGTCATGAATATCATAAATAATTATTTTGAAAGATAATGTTCAGTAAAATTTCATAAAGCATTAAGTGATTCTATTACCATCCCTTGGAGTCTACATAAGTTGGCGTCGTCTGAGCAACCTCTGAAAGTGCCTTCTTCCAGCTCTTCAGAGGTTTGTTTACCCTTTCAAACCTACATACACGTTACGAATTTCAAAAATTATTAACAGAGAATGTTCTGTAAAAATCTGAGGAAGCAGGAAACGTTTCATTGCCTGGAAGATAGGATTTCAACCGCTGAGAAGCCACCAATCTCACCAACTGTCTTCCTCCAAAGCTGCTTCCAATACAGCTCCTTTTCTTCATCCTCATTCCAAATCTTGCCATATAGGCGTTGAAATGCTTTCCCAAATTCGCCTCTTTGATGACGTACTTCAGAGGGATCAACGTCATAGAACACTGGAAGCACCACATGCCCTATGGTTCTGTGGCACTCCATTATTTTCTCCAACTCCTTCAAACACCACCGCGACTCTGCATAATTTTTCGAGAAAACAACAATGGAAATTGGAGAGTTTTCGATCGCTAGCCGCAGAGAGATTGAGATTTGCTTTCCCCGTGGAAGTGACTCGTCATCCTTGAAAACAATGATTCCTGCATTCTGAAGAGCGGCATAGAGATGCGAAGTGAAAGAAGCACGAGTGTCTTCACCCCTGAAACTCAGAAACACCTCAAAGTTTCTGCTGTCCTCGTACCGTTCACGAAGAAAGTCCATTTCCATCTCATCATCACCGCAATCTGAGTCAGACGGGGAAAACATGAAAGTTTTTCGTTGGGGAAGAACGAAAATGGAGCTTTAGGGAAACGCTTAGGGGCAAATCAATGTCGGCAAACCAGCGCCGACGACTTTGCTGCATCAACTTTTAATGGTCATAAAAGTGAAGTAAAATAATTGTACTTGCACACCACTGCGAATTCTTGTATTTTAAAGTTTTTCAATTTATTTATTATAAACAAAAAGAAAAAGTAGATTATTCTTTGGCATCTTACTTTTCATAATGAAAGAAAGAATAATTGATCTCGGTAAAACTCCTAGGTGGAATTTGTGAAATTTAATATAACTTTATGTACCGTACCTAGCCAAACTCAGTCAAGTGAATAGTACACACGTCAAAACCACATACCATCTAGTACCCGGGCACCACCAACACTAGCCACCTAGGCAGGTAGCCGGCCAAAACCGACTACTTGCCTAGAAGGCTAACTCACTTCAATGCACTCATGGAACCTGATTTAGGACCAGGCCCACTCATGGCCCAAGCTGGGGCCCAAGGCAGAGCCCAAGTCAAGGCCCAGCCCATGAGATGGTCAAACGTCATTAATGTCTATAAATACACGTGGATCCCATCATTTAAAGGTACGCATTCATTAATTGCTGGTTTGACTCTGAGAGCTTTGACTTACTTGAGCTTCGGAGATTCTTCTGCAGGTAACCCCTCCTGGGTTCAAGCCGACATCTATCGAGTGGGGAGAGGCCAACTGAGGAGATGGCGGACTACATGGTAAGGTGACTCTTGTGTCTGACTTCT
>Ga0214543_1001603_pt1 | contig 44058 bp, 37 predicted proteins | sample CNSS2metaG_FD_160094 | JGI IMG/M metagenome (GOLD analysis project Ga0214543, IMG submission 160094) | Root nodule microbial communities from cowpea collected in UCLA plant growth center, Los Angeles, California, USA - CNSS2 | ecosystem: Host-associated > Plants > Roots > Nodule | place: USA...
CAACATCAAATTCAACACATTTACCAACCATACTAAGACCTAGGCATATACAAACATCATAAACTGATAACCCCACCAAATGTTGACCTACACGAATGTATTCCCCTTGTGGAACCCATCTACGCAAAACTTCCTTCAACAAAGGACAATTTATTTCCAACGCATTGTCCACCTCCAAACACCATCTAAATGGTGTTGCCTGATTCTGCTTACAGTGGGTGTCTTTGAGTACATTTTTTTACTTCAACAATGTACTTGCTTTCGCACCTATGCACAATTCGCACCTATAGTACCATAAACAAAATATTATTTATTATAAACAATAAAAAAATTATATCACATAATGATTTAAAATATACCTGATCATCATTTTTCACCACCTTCGTCTTCTTCCCCTTATTGCCTACTTCCGGACTACATTTGCGTTGACGTTTACTAGACATCTTACTTAAAATCCCTAATTAACATGCCAAGTTCATTGAAATTCATCAAACATATATATACAAAGGAACACATATAACTGTAACTTGATTAGATGCACCAAAGTTAATCATCTCATAAACAAGTATTGACTGGTACAACAAGAAAGATAAAAAAAATTGATTGATAACATGCTTGCAAAAAATGCAACAGAGGTCATCACTTGTGTGCACACAAGTCTTCACCAAAAAATTAGACAAGTTTAATCAACCTGAGTATGAAACCACATCACAGACATAATTACAAATCAACACAGTTTACCCAAAGCTAATCATTTCATAAACAAGTATTGAGTCATACTACATGCTTTCAAAAATTTCAACATAGGTCATCACTTGTGAGCAAATAGGTCATCACCAATAAATCATACAAGTGTAATCAACTTGGCTATGAAACCACATCAAAGAGATAATTACAAATCAACTCAGATTATCCAAAGTGAATCACCCCATAAACAAGTATTGACTGGTATAATATGGAAGTTCAAAAAATTGAGTGATACCACATGATTGCAAAATATGCAGTAGAGGTTATCACTTGTGTGTACACAAGTCATCACCAACAAATCAAACATGTTTAATCCACTTGTGGATGAAACCACATGAAGGAAATAAGTACAAATCAACACAGATTATCCAAAGTGAATCACCCCATAAACACGTATTGACTGCTATAGTATGAGAGTTCAAAAAATGAAGTGATACCACATGCTTGCAAAAAAATGCAGCACAGGTCATCACTTCTGTGCACACATGTCATCACAAAAAAAAAGACAGTTTTAATCAACTAATTCAGAAAACTAGTATTCATGCACCTATCAAAGTACTTGGTTCATTAAAAAGCTACTTCAACTTCGACTAATTTCACATCCAAAGTAAACCCAACAATGAACAATCATCTACTTCAAATGCAAAAAATCAAAACTTTAGGTCTGTTAAACACTAAAACAAACCCTAACACAACAAATAGAAAAAAAAACCTGTCGTTCGTAGACTTGCAACCTTTGAAAACAATGGTTGAACAACCCAAACCCAATGGAGGAGACGCTTCGATAGAACTCCCTTTCACAGCAAATGCCCGTCGTCAACAAAACCCCATCGTCAACAAACCCCCATCGTCCGCAAACCATAACCCTTTCAAGGTTTAGCTGTGAGAGAGAATCCACCACACTGTGCTATCTTTTGTGCTCAACGCCTTTTGCTATCTTCCTTCGCCAGACAAACCACTCAAAAAAACCATTGTCGTTATCGGTGAGAAGAGAAACTATGAGTGTGCGAGAGAGAAGGGAGTGAGAAGAGAAACTACGAGTGCGCGTGAGAAAAGAGAAACTGTTCAAATTTTCGAGTAAAAGCCACGTCTACATCTAAAATGGTTTTATAAAATTAATTTTAATTTGAAAAATAAAAGCCACCTACGCATGCCACCTCATGGAGTCAAAAAAGGGGTCAGAATATGGAGTTAGCTTATCAGTTTCCAATATAAAATTAAACCCAATCATTTCCCTCAAATATCAAGATTCAATTTCTTTATGCTTCTAAGCTGCAATATCATAGTAGGACTCATTTGAAACAATTTAAAGAAGGAATAAACTCAGCCATTCACACAGAGTTTCTCAAAAAGCCTTAATCATCAATTATAATAGTAAGAAAATCAATCGAAAATAGATTCTTCATTCTATCATGTGCAAACTTGAACTATTTAAACATTATTCCAAACAATGGAATGATGAATGCAATATGTAACCAAGCTTGTGTAACAAAAACACTGCACGCAGACAAGAACACCAATTAGAACTATGAAACATGAATACAAATCAAGAATTGAACAATGAAACCTTAATAGCAAGCATCATAATCGGTGAAGATGAAGTTAATTGCATATGAATTGAAATTTAATTGAAACTAAACTTTAGAAAACAGAAATCTAATGCAAGTCCAGTGAGTATATGACAAATGTTCGAACAAAGGATTCAAAATAAAAATCCAATAGAAACCATAGGGGAGATTAAGAATGAATACCTTCGTTGCAGTGATATTTCTTTTCTTTGCTATCCCAATCTTTCTTCTCCTTTCTGACTGTTCAAACCCTATTACCTCCCCTTTCTGCTTTTTCTCCTTTCTTATTCTTCTTTCTCCGCCTCCCGCTTCCAAAAGACCAAAACTGAATCCCCATTTTTTCTTTCTTTTCCTCTACTTTTATAGTGTCTCCCCGAGTGAGTGAAGTGTACGTTGGCTAGAGAAGCGTTGAAGCGTCAGGTGTTGGGGGTAATTCAGTTAGTTGTTTGAGTTTGTTAGGTGTGTGAATTAATAGGTGCATTAATGGTGTGTGTGTGTGTGTATGTGTGAAAGTGAGTGTGAGGTGCAGTGGGGTGTGCAGGTGAGTGGTGTTTTAATGGGCTTAGGTGGGAGATATAGTGTGTGTCAAGTGAGTTAGAGGTGAGTGCATGCATGGTGCAGGTGTGGTGCGTTTGGTGATATGCATGAGTGTTGTGAGGGTACATGCATGTGTGAGTGAGTTAGGGGTGAGTGCATGCATGGTGCAGGTGAGTGGTGTAGTGAGTGGTGCAGGTGTGAGAATGGTGAGATGAGTGGATGTGGATTATAGTGGATTAGTGATGTTAGCTGTGAGGGAAAAAAAGTGCATGGTGCATGTGTCCATGATGCATGAATGGTGATTTGTGATAAAGGGAGGAAAAGAAAATGAACACACTTTTCTGTTATGTCAAAGTATTTCGGTGTTTATTTTTATTTTCACTCATTCTAAATGTAAGGCCATTTTTTTTCTCTGTCCTTTTATTTTAAGGGCTGCCCCAGTCTATTGGGCCTAAGGGCTGGCCCAAAAGAGAAATTCAGACCAAATTTGCCCTAACCCTAACCATTGTGCTCACTTTCGTAAAACAGACCCACTTCCTTAGAGCTGCTGTAGTCTTCCTCTGCTAGGGTTTGGACCTTCACCGCCTTCGAGCTAGTTCAGTCTCGTCCTCTAAGCCACGTAAGTTACTCCTTAGCTAATATTAGTCTTCCTCCAACTACGCTTTCATAATCCCAGTTAGGGTTTCGTGGTAACCTTGTTCTTGTTTTGTTCCACCGTTTGTTTGTAGTTATTGGGTCTGTCTGTAGAACTATGGTGCTCACTGTTGCATATCAAAGTTCTTGCTAGCTCTTCCAGGTAAGGGAAGCTAGGGATTTCATGTCAGTTTGATTCTTGCTTATTTTGTCAATGTTTGCATGATTGTGTGGTTGATGTGCTACTGTAAACGCTTGGATGAATGGTATTACTGTTTGGGCATGAGTGTATGACTGCTGTAGGGAGAACAGTGGTGAGACCCGATATTTTTGCCCAAGCGACCCTGTCTCGCCTAGGCGAGACTTGCAGGAACAAACCCTAACTCGCACTTGAGCTCTTGTTCAAGCGGAGGGCTTTCGTTTTGAATGAGGTACTATCTCGCTCAGGCGAGAGATGCTCGCCTAGGTGAGAACGTATGAGAGCTCGAGGTGTGTCGCTGTAGTTACAGCCCAGGCGAGGAACCTCACCTTTGGGCGAGGAGTGGGTTCGCTCAGGCGAGGAGGACTCGCCTAAGCGAGAGTGCGTAAAACCTCCAAGGGCCTTTGTCGCGATCTCACCTAAGCGAGGGCCTGCAGCTTGAGCGAGGGGACTCCTCTCGCTTGAGCGAGGGCTTTTGGCTTGAGCGAGATCCGTTGCAGGCCTCGCTGTTTTCTTCACTTGGTTGTTATGGATTGTTTTGTTGATTGATTTATATATTTTAAGTATGAAGTATGAGAAAGGCATGGAATATATGTAGTTATGAATTAAATTGATATGTTGGTGTGATCTTAGTATGTAAAATGAATGACATGGTTGGTATTAAAGTGGCAATGGTATTGGTATGAGATGAAATTCTATATTCATCAATTGGGAAGAATGAGATGGTATGGATTCAACATGGAATGTGAATGAGGATGGGCTACAGAGGTTGGCATGAGGTTTTAAACGCATGATTAATATTATTTGATTGTTTGAATATATTTAGTATGTGGTCAGTACGTAATTCCTTGAAATCTCTAGGTGAGATTTCAAGGTCGTGCTTCAGTGGTCGGGATGTAATTCCATGACCCATGTTAGTGGGAGTTCATGGTGGTGCCCCATCTATATAATTTGGTTAGGATTCAAGGTAAGGTTGCATCCTAACGCTCTAAGGAGTCAGTTAGTCTCACATAGAGCGGACTGACTCTTGTGGTGAGAGTGGTAGGAGGCCTGAAATTCATTAAGGGCTAACCTTGTCTGTGGGAGATTGAAACACTGTAACACTTGTAACACTTAGCTCGGGGGTGAGCAGCTCGGGGGTAAGTAGGATAATCCACCACAAGTGCAAGCGTCCGCTGAATCCAACTAGATTATATGTAATCCAGATGAGTCGAGTCTGGGTCTAGTGTATTGTTTGAGAAGTCATAACATGATTGGTTGATATATACTGCTCGGATTGTGTAATAGCATGTGACTGCATGATAAACGATTTCTACTCTAGCTTACCCTGTTTTCTTGTTTGGTTGTCTTGTTTGTGGTTCTTTTCCTTTTGCGATGATCATCAATTTATTGATGTGAGCAGATGCGAGAGGTTCTCGCGGTCAATAGGGGAATGATGACTATACTGCTTAGTCCGCCTGGGCTGGCTCCCGCTTAGTGGATTTTCATTTAGGGCTAAGGCCCATGTATTGTCTTCTCTTGGAATTTACTAAAATTATTATTACTTGTATTTGGCATCGTGGTGTGCCTCTTTTATCAACCTTTAAGTACTTGGGATATCTGTAGGAGTGACTTTATGCTCCGTTGATCTTGCTTCTTATATTATACTATGTGACATTTCCCTTAATTAGCTTTATTAATTAAATGGGGTGTTACACTAAACATAAAATACAAGCTACTATATAGAGTCTCATAATAACTCTTTAACTCCATTATTTGTTAACGACAAGCCAGCAGTAAAACACATTAAAAACTGAATTAAAAGCAAAATAAAGAGTAGGGACTTTTGGGCATTCAGATTCTTGCAGTAAGAAAAACTTCCCAATAAATGTTGGAGGTTATGAGTTTAATGCTTAACATATTCGTCCCTTAAACTCAATTCTTTCGCATCCTCCATTCCAATCATCTTGAAGTTTTCAAACAAAGCAGTTGGAAATGACTGTGATAATATCTGCTACTTGGTCATGACTTGCAACGTGCACCATTTTTACTTCTCCATTCTTCACATGTTCCCTAATAAAATGAAAACGAGCATCAATGTGTTTACTCCTCTCGTGATGAACTTGATTTTTTGCCAATTCAATAGCTGATTTGTTGTCAACTCATATTTCAGTTGCTTTAAGTTGTTGCAAATTTAACTCGCATAATAAAGTTCTTAGCCAAATCGTGTGGCACACACAGTAAGATGCTGCCACATATTCTGCCTCACATGTTGATAGAGTGAAAATTGGATGCTTCTTTGAGAGCCATGTAAATGTTGTATTTCCCATGTAGAACACATATCCTGTTGTACTTTTGCAGTCATCTATATCTCCACACCAATCACTATCAAAATATTCCACCAACTTGAATTCATCTGGCTCTGAGTATAGTAGCCCAAGTGACTCTATTCCTCAAATGTATCGAAGAATTCTTTTAATAGCTTTTAGGTGCGAATGTCTTGGATCTTCCATGTATCAACTCACTACACCAACATTATATGCAATGTCTGGACTTTTACATGCTAGATATCGTAGACTCCTACCAAACTATGGTATTCACTAGCATTTACTTGGTCTCTTCCCTCAAATCTAGAGAGTTTTGTACCGAGCTCCATTGGAGTAGCTACCGGATTATAATCTTTCATCTTGCTTTTCTTCAAAATATCCTTTCTTATATGCTTCTTGTGACACAAAAATTCCAAAGTCTCCTTGTTTGATCTCAAAACCAAGAAAATATTTCATCAACCCCAAATTTGTCATTTCAAACTCCCTCAACATAGCATCTTTAAATTCTTCAACCATTTCCTCATTACTCCATGAAAATGAGATCATCAATGTAAAGAGCAATAAGAAGTAAATTGCCTTATTCTTTCCTTACATATAATGCATGCTCATAAGGACATTGTAAGAATTTACTCCTTTTGAAGTAAGTATCAATTCGGGTCTTCCATGCTCGGGGTGCTTGCGTAGAGCGCTTTCCTTAGCTTCCACATTTTGCTCTCCTTTCCAGATTTCATGTATCCAGGCGATTGCTCTACATATACTTCCTCTTCAATAAGTCCATTCAAGAAAGCAGATTTGACATCCATTTGATAGATAGGCCACTCAAGTTGTGCATCTAGTGATAAAAGAAGTTGCACTGTCTCCATTCTTGCAACCGGAGCAAAAACGTCGTCATAATCGATTCTTACCTTTTGTCAGTAAGCTTTTGCAACTAGGCATGCTTTGTACCTTTCAATCTCACCTTGGGCATTTATCTTCGTCTTGTACACCCATTTTACACCTATGGGTCTATGTCCTTTTGGCAACTCCACCAAATCCCAAGTTTCATTTTTTTCAATTACTTTTATCTCTTCATCCATTGTAGCTTTCCACTCCTTGTCTCTTATTGCCTCCTCAAAAGCAATGTTCTCTGAGTTTGCTAGTAAACAATTCAGATGTACTTCTTTGGTTGAGTTTATAGTTCTTACAGACTCCGCATCTTAGGTTGGTGTGGCTCTTTTTCTTCTTCTTCATCATCATGAACTTCAGAAGTCATTGGAGTGATTATTGGTGCAACACTCAATGACTTTCCTTGTTTTGCCTCCATTTGATTCTTCCAATCCCACGTATTTTCTTCATGCACTTGTACATCTCGACTCACAATCAACTATTTGTCAATTGGATCAAACAACTTAAAAGCCTTTGTCTTCTCATCATACCCAACAAACACATATTTCTTATTCTTATTATCAAGTTTGGTTCTTCTTTGGTCTGGTATATCATATATGTGCGTAGGCCACACTACCAAACACTTGAAGGTGTGATACAGTTGGTTTATGGCCGCTTCAAGCTTCTTGTGGTGTTTATTTTCCAATTTTGAATGTGGATATCGGTTTTGCACATACACAGCATATTGCACTACTTCCGCCCAAAACTCCTTCAGCATGTCTTTGCTTTTCAACATTGATCGAACCATATCAAGAATCGTTCGATTTTTTCTTTTGACAACACCATTTTGTTTAGGTGAATATGGTGCTGTAAAAAATCTTTTAATAACTTGTTCCTCACAATAGTTTATGAAAGCGGCTGACATGTATTCTCCGCCTCTATCTGACCGCAAAGCCTTGATGTAAAGATTGGTTGTCTTCTCCATCATAACTTTGAACTTTTTAAACACCTCAAAAGCTTCTAATTTTTCCTTCAAAAAATAAACTCAAGTTTTCCTTATATAGTCGTCGATGAAAGTAATAAAATACCTCTTTTCACTAAAAGACTTTGGAGTGATTGGACCACATATGTCGGTGTGTATTAGCTTAAGATATCTCCTTGCATGATATTCTGCCTTCTTTTGAAAAGTTGTCCTTGCTTGCTTTCCAAGTACACAATCTTCACAAAATTTCTTGATGTAGTCCATGTTTGGGAACCCATGAACCATTTTATTTTTTGCTAATTTGTTTAGTGCACCATAATGTAAGTGTCTGAATCGTAAATGCCATAGCCAAGCTTTGTCTTTTGTGTTGACTTGCAAACACTTTTCTTGTACATTCTTCAAGTCAAGTTTGAATATTCGATTCTTTGTCATTTCAACGTTTGCAATTACTTGATCATTTTTGTCCTTCAATTGGCCCATACTCAAAATATTACTTTTCAAATCTGGTACATAATATACATCCTCCATGGTACCTTCTTTTCCATCCTTTTGGGGAAAACATATTTTTCCTCAGACTTTGACCGAAATCTTTGTTGAGTCTCCAAAGGACACATGTCCATCTTCTATCTCTTGTATATCAACAAAGAGATGTTTGTGCCCACACATATGATTGCTAGCACCGGTGTCTAGATACCACACCATGCCACCATCCAAAGCATTGCCTTCATAGGCCATCAAGATAATGCCATCACCTTTTGTGTCATCTTTCTCAACCAAATTTGCATTTTCTTCCACTTTCTTTTCAGCATAGCAATCCTTTGCGTAGTGTCCATATTTTCCGCAATTGTAACATTTGACATTTGAACGATTAGAACGGCCACCTCTTCCACGTCCGCGGCCTCGTCCTCGCCAATTTTGCTGGTTCATTTGTCCTCTCTCTTCATTGCTATTTCCACGCCCACGGCCTCCATTGCGACCAAAACTGCGACCTCTACATCCACGTCCTTTTTCTCGGTTGTGTTGTGCATACATCACCTTATCCTCCCTGAAGGTCATCTTTGTTTGTAAAGCTCGAAACTTCTTGTTTCTTTTTCTTCTTTTGTTGTTCATGCACTTCAAGTGAGCTTGCTAGGTCATCGATTTTCATTTCTTCCAAAATTTTTGACTCCTCAATTGCACACACAACATTTTCAAAATCACCGGTCAACGATCGAAGAATTTTCTCCACGACCCTTGCATCTGTGAGGGTTTGTCCATTGCCTTTGAGTTGATTAGCTACCGTTTGCACACGAGTAATGTAGCTAGATACTTCCTCCGACTCCTTCATCTTCATGGCCTCCAACTCACCACATAATGTTAGAAGACATACTTGTTTGACTTGATCAGCACCCTTGAACACCTTTTGTAAAGTGTCCCATGCTTCCTTCGAGGTTGATGCACTAGCAATTTTTTCAAAACCCGATTCATTAACATCTCTATACAACATGTATAAAATTGTCTTATCTTTCGATCGTCTTTCTCTCAACGCTTTGCGTTCAGCAGTCGTATATCCCGTGGTAATTTGTGGTTCTTCGAAACCTTCTTGGACCACTTCCCAAGCATCTTGAGACCCAAGCATAGATTTAATTTGGATGCTTCAATTGTCGGAGTTTTTTCCCTTTATGAGTCGGGCCAGTGGCAGATTATTTGTTACACTCGCCATTTAGCTCTGATGTCAATTTGTGATAAAGAGAGGAAAAGAAAATGCATGAGTGTGTGTTTTACATGAATTTGAGAAAGATAAAAAATGTGAGTGGAGTGTGGGTCCCTCGAGTGTGAGAGAGAAAAAAAAGACATGTGGCAACCTTGTATAGGAAGGAATTTCTGGAGTGAAGAAAATAGGGGTATGGTCAGAAATAAGAATTGGGCTGCTCAAAATAAGATTGAGTGGTAAGAAAATAGAGAATGAAGTATGATATAAGGAAAAATTTCCACTATTTTTAAGTAATTCAACCAATTTATTTTTCTTTCAATTTTTATTTTATTATTATTATTTTTTATCTTTTTTACTCTTTATATCACTTATTTTTTATCCTTTTTTATTACTATTTACCACTTACTATTTTTTTATTCTTGAAATATCTTTTATCTGTTTGGACGAAATTAGGTGTTGACATCCATTGTCAACCATGAACTCCATCAGCCATGCTAGAATAGTGCCGGCAACACCTCCTTCACCACTCTCGGACCTTCGCTAAGGTACAAGTATAGCTGTCGTGCCAAAAGTCGACCACCACAACAACATTTCTGCTTCGTTCGTCCCTACACCTAAGTAATCCTAGAGGAAGAAACCCTAATTTTGGGAGAGAGAAAGGGATCCATGTGTGAGTCTGCGATTGCATAGTCAAAGGGTCAAACTTGGTCAAAACAATGAATTTTGGGCAAATTCTGGATAGAATTAAATTGGACAGAAATTATCTTTGATATATCTCAAATTATCAATAGAGAAAATCTTCCAAATACTTTAGAAATTGATAAAATCTGTTAATTATTTTAGTGATATTATATCAAAAGATAAAAGATTTCAGCAACCGAAAATATAAGATTCAAGTCCAATCAATGCTTATATAAAGAGACGCAAGGGAGTAGAAGAAAAAGAAGGCTTAAGACTTCGGAGTTTAGGAACCCTTAAGGAGCCCTAATTTCATTTCTTCTCTCTCTCTCTCTCTCTCTCTCTCTTTCTTCTTATTCTTTTTTTATTTTACTTTTGCATTGAGTGCTAAGCTTCAAGGGTTAGTTCAAATGTAATTTCTTAATTGGATTCTGATGTTAGATCAATTAACTTGTTTGTTCTTTTTATTTTTCTTGAGATTTATTTTCATCTATGACTTTTAGTTCTTAATATAGTAAAAATAATGATTTTTACATTGAAGTGTTGAATCTTCATAACATAACAATTGTATGAGTCCAAGAGTTTTTAAATTTTAATTGAGAAGTTACTTTGATTAATTTTAGAAACTTTCATATGATTGTATGAGTTTTTGCTAATAATTGAGAGGTGAAAACTTAGATTAGAATTAATCAAGAAGTTACTTTGATTAATTAGCTTTTTACTAGATATAAGAGGTAAAAGAATGGACATGATTAGGATTAGTAATATTTAATTGAGAAGTTACATTGATTAAATTTACTATGATTAATCTACAAAGTTCTTGCTTTTTATTGAGAAGTTACTTTGGTTAAAAGTAAGGACACCAACAAATTAATTGAGAAGTTACATTGATTAATTTGAAGTCTTAAACAAGAAATCAAGAACAATAATCTTTGGGGGAACCAATGATGAATCTTATTTTGAAAAAACAGTGGAATCGACCTATTTTTCATTACTATTATTTTTATCTTATTTTATCTTTTTATCTTTATCTCCTATATTTTTGTTATTTTATTTGACTAATTCTTTTGTATAGTTTTATAAGACTAATTAGTTAAAAAAAAATCCGTGTTCGTTGGGGAGACGACTTTGGGTTACTTTACAATTTCTGTTTAGTTGACTACTATCTTAGCAATATTGACGCTGCTATAGTTTAGTAGTATTAATTTGATCACGTCAACGATAATATTATGATAAAAGACATTTTTCAATTTTTAAGTTATTTCTTATTTTAAAATTTAATTATATTCATGTCAGCACTTTCGTTACACATGTCATCAATCACTTAACACTGTCCAAGATGGAGAATGAATTCCAAACATTTTAAAAGCATAAGGATATTTTCTATTTGAACTTTGGAGACTAATTCCATTTTCGCATGAAAGTGTAAGGATGAAAAACATACTTAATCATATTTATTTTTACAAACATTTTTAATTTCAAAAAAAAAATATTAAGGTTTTCTCCTGTCATATCATGTCATGTAAAATTAAACTAAAATAAAATACGGCTGAGGTATATTGCACCTCATAAATTTTAAGTCAAAAGCTTTCAGAATTTTTTTTTTGTTTTTTTTTGTAAAAGAAGAGGATGATTGATTTGTGAAAACAAAAATTGAAATTGTTTATTGTATTCGGGAGAATAAATTTCAAAAATGATAGTAGAAGTGACATGATGTACAAAAGAAAATGATAGGGACAAGGTGCAGGAAGTAATTGTAAGAAAAAAAGGTTTAAATATATTTGGATCCATGAATCCTGCCAATTTCAATTTTTGACCCGTGCAATATTTGTCAATGTAATTTAAAATAGAATAGAAAAAACTAAGAAATGATTTAGGAAATACGAGGGAAAGATAATTTAGTTGCAAGGAGTAGAGATGATAACGGGACGGGACGGGACGGAGACGGGGAAGGGGACGGGTTTTGCTATCCCATATCTATTCTCATTGAAAAAATTCATCCTCATTTTCATACCCAAACCTAACGATATAAAACTTTTGTCTCATCCCCATTTCTACTAAGTAACGGGTATATACTCATATCCATACTCATACCCACTTTTTTATTATTTCAATATTAATTAATTAATTTTTATAAAATAATAAAAAATTATGACAAATGAAACATAATATTATCAAATATTCGATATTAAGAGGATGATTGTTTCTTCGATATCAAATATTTAGAAAAAAGTTATATTATAATTATATACATTTCAAATTAGAATATCATATAAAATTTCATGAAAACCAAAACATCTATTAAATTTGCAAACATTAATGAATTATAGTTGATAAAATTTAAATTTAAAAAAATATATAAAAGGGAAACAAATATTCAAATTAAAATACATGTTAAATGTCTCTTTACTTCAATTTTGTAAATTCTAATGAATATTTTTTAATACACTAATAAAAGTTATAATACATCACTTGATTAAAATAACTCGAAAAGAAAATATTAAACTAATAATAATAAAATTTTAATATAAATATTGTATCTTTTAAACTTCAATATAAGTTAGAAGGTGATAAAACAAATTTATGGAAATTACATTAAAATTTTATATTATAGTAAGTAAAATTTATTTATACAATTATAGTGACAAAATTACAATATGATAATGAGTTAAAAAAAATAATTATATAAAATATATCAAAATAATATTTTACATTATAAAATAAACAACAAATAAAATATTAAAAAATTATCAAATGTGTGTCTTAGAAACAATTTGAGAGACCATTGAATGAAATTGTACAAAGAAAAACAAATATATAATTAAGAGTATGATAAAATGAAAAATAGTTTAGAGATCTAAGAAAACTTTTCACATATCAACATAGTCAATGGTTGAGAAATAAACGAAAATTGTTTTAGTGATAGTTATTCAAATGAAACAAAAATTTTTAATAATAGAGTAAAGAAGATAAATTTTTTATATTACCTAGTAAATGAAAGGTTTATGCTATTAAACACTTTTTTAGAGTATTGAACATAATTGCATAAAAGTTATGATAAGATGAAAAATACACTAAAGATGCGAATAAATTTTATGACAAACCAAACAATTAGAAGAAATAAAAAATAGAAAGTGTGTATTAATATATATATATAAGTTTATTTAATTGACTATGAATATTTTAATAATTTAGATGAGGAGAAGAATATGGCGGGGACAAATATTTTGACAGGTATGGGGACGGGACGGATATGTACATCTCCATATCCAATCAATATAGAGATTTTCCGTCAAAACAGGGACATATTCAGACAATATTCATGGAAGCGTGTTTATTTGTCTAGCAAGGAGTATAATCGTATTTAAATCTAAAATAAAATGAATAGGTAGTAAGAAAATTTTAATGGAAAAGATTTAGAACACCTATTACATATTCGTAACAATGCTAAAATACACACAAGTTTTAGATTAATTACACGTACATCTTTTTGCACGAATTAATTAATCAACTCAATAAAATAATTATAAATTGCACGAAAAATTAATTAATTAATGACATTTAAATTTACACTTAATTTGAATTGTTGGAAATAGATGATTCCTCACTTTTGTTCACTCATTTAATATAAATTCATTTAATTAAGAACAATCTAATTCCGTAAATAAAGATGTTTCATTACAACTTTTTTGCATATCTTCAGAAATTGAAATGAAAATAAAAAAATGTTTACTTAAACTAAGCATACTTATAAAATCTATTTATAACTTTATAAAATTGTATATTTTTAAAATAGACAATATATTAACATTATTTGATGACTTTTACTATATTTTATCTGATAATGCTTCCATTATTTGCTTGGGCTCAACTTCAAATTGTTACTCGATGACAATGTTCTTCTTCAATTGATAACACTGTATTTTAGTCTTGATTTCTAAACATTAATTGGTAATTTTGTGCCTTAGATTATTTCATTGATAGTAACAGAAGTTATAAATATTCATATTTTTGACATGTAAAAATAGAAATGCTTGATATTTTTGATTTAGTTCAATTATAATTTATGAAAATTAGTGAGAAATAAAAGTTACAGATTAATGATAAAAAAACAAAATAGAACAGGAAAGGAAAGAGCAATCCAATCTTGATTATTTCTAGAGCAGGCAAATAACACAAATTTTGAATTTAACTTCTAAACAAGAGTGATTATTCCAGATTAAAAATAGCACAAACCAAACCTCAAAATATAAATAATAAGTTACAAAAAGTAATTGCCATTTAGACTAAATTAAGCTTTTAATATACATAAATAAAGCTAAAAAAAACATTAAACTCTTGATTAAACTTTGCACCTGGTGGCTCGGTGTTCACACCCTTCATATACCTCTAAACCAGGTTGATCCAACTGAGAATCTTCAAAGCATGCGCAACGCTTGCTCATCTTCCCTGTCAAAGCAATCTCTATTGGTCTCTGTACCAATCTAGGGTAACCAACATCACACCATACCTAATCAAAATAAGCAAATCTGTGTCATAATAACTTGTAAACAATCTGCATTAATGTGACCTTGGTGATGAAGGGTTAATCACAAAACATGATTGCAGACTATTTAAGTGGCAACAAATTTGTCTGTCTAATGCATGGCAAAGTCAGTTATCCATACAAGTTTTGGTCTCTTTGTATAAACTTTTCCTCAAATTAATATTAACTTATGTACCTCAACTTTTTGAAGAAATTAAATGAAAAGATCTAGTTAGCATAAATGTTGAATATACAAATTAGTTTTAGGTATTGTGAGAAGCTCAGTTCATTTTGCACATGTTTCGATAAACTTTTCTATAGATATTGGTAGGAAAAGAGAATAAAACAAGAAATAAATTTTTTGAGAAGTTTAAACATAAGTTAATAATCAAATTTGGAGAAACTAATAAAGAGAGTTTCCACAAATTAGGCTATGCATAGACAAACATTAATTTGTAGAGAAACATGCAGCAAGTAAGGACACATTTTTTGAATTTTAATATTCAACAAATTTCACCAAGCTAAACTTTGGCCAAGTGCTTCCTTGGTCTTATTCTTACCAATTTAACATTTCACATACTACATTTTTAATTAATAGGACATTTGAGTTTATTCTTGCATAATCAAAGCTAATCAAATTTATCAATTCCATGTAATTTATGCATAAAATTTTCCTGTATTCCATGAAGCTTATTGTCATATTCATTTGTTTGCCATTTAATTTTAAGTTGCTAATTCAAGTAGTTTGGATGTGTGAAACCCCTTTTTATTTGAATTCTGTTTTAAGAGAGGGTTTGGGCCTGGCCTCTTAGAGGGCCCAGAGTCAGCCCATTATAGGGACTCCCAAGACCCCCTCACAGCCCCTTACTCCTCATTTCGCTTCATTTTACAGAAAACAGATCCCTCCCCTTCCTCAAACCCTTGAGCAGCAGCTCTGCTAGAGCACAAATTTTTGCCTCAAGCTAGCGAATTTTCTTGGTTCGGAGGTGCCTGAACTCGTATCTCCAAGTAAGTAGACCCCAACCTTCTTATTCCAGTTGTCTTGTTGTGGCTCTACCTAGGATTTGTCCTAATAACCCTCTTGTGTTTTCGTGTGCCAATATTTTCAGCTCCTTAATCTGTTTCTGGAGCTGTGGTGCTCTCCTTGGGGTCCTGTTTCGTTTGGCTAAGCTTGAGTAAGATAAGGGAAGCTAGGGTTTCACTTTTTTTTAAGTTGTTTTGCTTGTTCGTGGTTCGTTTGGCTAAGTTTGATTAGTGTTTTGTGGAATATGAGTCAAGATCGGGAAAAACGTTAATTTTTGGTGTATTTCCAAGTTAAGGGTTCAAATATTCATGAAACTGTGATATTTGACATTATTTTTCGAATTCTGGAAGCATCAAGTGGTCGATGGGCGAGTGATTGGTCGCTGGGCGACTGTGTCTTTTTCTGAAATAGTTTTAGTAAAATTAACTTTCCCGACTCATTAGCCGTTGGATTGAGCTCAAATTTTGACATTTGGTTCATAACATGCTATTTTATGGTTTGACCGGTTGGATCGTCGATTAGATGTCTGTAGCTTAAGAAATGTGTCACGCATTACTGCAGTGATTTTGGTTTTGTGATAATAAATTTACTTAGGAATTTTGGTTGTGTGTTGTGCTTGATTGTATGGAATTATAGGTACTTAAATGTTGACACTCATTTATTTGGGATGAATACTATTTTGTGATATATGTATGTCATGGTATGCATTTATAAAGTATGAGATTAAACGAAATCTTGTTATGTTAAGTATGAAATGGAAAACATGACTTGTTTGATTGGTGGTGGTTTGGCATGAGAATTGAATACTTGATATGGCATTTGGATTTTGTTGGTAAAAGAGTTTCAAGGGAAACTCTTAGTGATGGTGGTTAGTGTATACCTTGATATAGGAGATGTCTAGATAAAGGAAGGTATCCTGAACTCTAAAAATTATTCACACTAGTAGAATAATTTATGTGGTGAGAGTGGCAGGAGGTCCTAGTCTTGGAACATATTGGGCCCAAGACATCAGAGGATTAACCCTGTGTGGTTGGGTGATAACCTCTTGCATCTAGACTCTGCAGAATTTAGAAGCCAGCACAGGTGCATACTTCCTTTAGAATTCTATATCAAGAATATGATCCGGATATTGAGTCATAGAGTCTTGAAATTGTTTGCTTTCACATGATTTGAGTGACTACTTCTTTGTCTGTGCATAATATGATCTAACTATTGATTTGCTCTATTAAAACAATTTTTGCTCTAGCTTACTCTTTCTCTTGGTGTGTGTTTCTTTGCTTGGTTTTTCTTTTTGCAATGATCACCAATACTATTGGTGTGAGCAGATGTGGAAACCCATGGAGGTTCTTAGGGTGGTGACGACTTGCTCTATGAGCAATCTTGTAAAACAATAGTACTCTTGTGTCCTATTTTTAACTGGCATCGTGGTGTGCCTAAACTTTCTCCTTAATATGTTTTTGGATAACTGTACCAATGAATCCTCCATACTTTATGTCTGATGCTCTGTTTCATATGATGTTTAATTTCAGTAAATTTATTCTATTTAAAAGGAATGTCACAGGATGTAAAAAATCAGCAACACAGAGTAACTGGACAATCCAAGAAATGAAAACATAGTAAGAAAACTATGATTCATCAGCAATAAGTTCATATATGACTTTTCTAATTGTTATAAGAAAAAAAATATAGAAAGAGTGATTACAAATAATGACAATAGTGTATACCTCACCACCATTGTCTTGACTCCATCTCGAATTGCACGATGGTTGTTTAGCCTCTTCAATTTTCTGCTTTTCTAGAAGTTGTGCACCTCTGGCAGCCTTGGCTTCCACCCCTTTCAAATATTTAGTAGGATTCCCTTGGCTGTCATAGTATCGGCCAACTAGCTTGCCAACATACCTATAAAAGTAAGGATGGAAAAAAAATATGTTAAGCACTAAAGGAATATGATGTGTGATACAAACCAGAAGATGCATACTTCCAGTTCTGTGTCATGTTTCTGATGTAAGTCCCTGTAAGAGAATCAGAGTAAATGAAAAAAATACAGTGAAGCCACCCAAACACCACGTTGTGTGAAGTGGAAAACAGCACTAGAGAAAAAAGAGAGGGATCCCATACACACAATCCTATCTCAGAAAAAAAGTTGAGGGCAGAGTCCCTGAAATATGCCTGCAATTTGATTAGGTGCGTTCAGAGAAAGGTGATAAATTCAACGTGTGTGAATTACAAGCAACAAAGATTGTGCAGAACACGGAGTAGATATAAATCTTCATACAAATCAACAACATGAAAAAAGTATGCATTGTTGAAGATCCTTGACAAGGGTGTCAGCGAGAGACAAATGTTCGTCTAAGTCAGGAGGGCACAATGAACTTTGCCCCAGTAGTTAGCTATTCAGCAATAAAGTTGTTAAGAGCCAATGACACCAATGTGGGTTATTGAACACATACTATGCTGAGTATCACTCTTATAGAGTTCTAGGACTTGCTCCCAGATAGACAAACAAGTATTGTGAGCATGCAAAATCTGCTTTACTGGAGGTTTGGATGAGGTGCAAGAGGTTTAGTAAGAGAGGAAATAAAGGATGGAGCAGACGTAGTTTGATTGGATAGAAGAGAGACAAAGTGACCAAAAGGAGGAAATAGGGAGTTGGCTACATAATTCAATATGGAGTCTAATTTTTTTATAAATCTTTTTTATGTAATAATAATAATAATAATAATAAATAAATAAATTATTATTACAATAAAAACATTTTCTCATTATTTCTCTTCAGCCAAACAACTTCCATTTCTGCTCTATTTCTCACATATTTATCTATCTTTTCTCTCTATATCATTCTTCCCTACCAAACAAGTATAGGGTAAGGATTAAGAGTGGATTTGATAACACAACAAACTAACAAAGCAGAGCATAAATCTTAATCCACTTCAGATGGTCAACCTCAGCCACAAGAGTCAAAGTTAGAGCCATCCGACTTTGTCAGCATTAAAAGAGGCAGTAGCATATACACCAGGCTCAGCCTAGGGAGATTAATGGGATACCAGAGGTGGTGGTGACTGCGGCCACAGGTTAGGGCAAAGATGGTATGGGATGCATTACGATAATTATATTAGAGACAGTTATAGTATCTCTATATACACAACAAGTTCTAACGAAAGGCACCAAAGGTCTGAATAAATTACGTATTTCTACAAAGTGTTTTCCACCCTTTTGGCAATTCCTTTACACAGAATCATAAGAATTGTTATACTGTTAACAGACCCTCAATCCCTAACTCTTGTATCTTGTTTTTCACCCAAACAAATAGTTCCACTGAAAATTGCAGCATTCTCAGTGCATACTGTTAACTGAACACACAAATTAGCACAAAGGATACTTCAAGAAACTAGTATGTGACAGACAAGTGACCTGATATGTAATCCCACAGATTTAGAGGAATCTTTGGACAGTCAAACAAATTTATCAAGAAGTTGTTAATAATTTAATAGAAGTAGGCTAGACCCAAATAAGAATAACAAGTGTTACCGAAAAGAACCCTCAATCCCTAACCCTTGTATCAGTGGGGACTCAAACAGGGACAAGAAAAAAAAGAGAAGATAGTGAGTGAAAGTGTGATTTCAGAAGACAGGAGAGATGTGCATTTATAGGAAAGGGAATCTTGACCTACACGGTCACAAACGTCGCACTAGATTGCACAATGCATGGATGAACATTACATAACGTTCACATGCATACAACGTTAATATTGAACAAGCGATGACCTAATGTTACCATCTTAACATCCGGGAGATGACACATGGAGAGCATGGGTCCCACAAACCAAGGGCCCAACATCTGGATAGCCATAAATCTATATTGGATAAGGTTTTAAGGATTTATATTAATCAAAGACATAAAATAAATAAACCAAATGGTGAAAAGGACCTAGACATCCTTATCGCACATGGGAAAATCGACAAGAGTTTGAACTGAAATGTGCATAAAAAAGTCCATATAAGGGCTAAAACTTCATGCATGGAAGGCCCATGACCCTTGCTACCCACTTTAAAGATATATGGAGAGTCTTTGTATATAAACTCTTGGAAAGAGAGGAAACTACGCAACGTGGAACTTGGTGCCTTTTGGAAAACTCAAAACATAACAACCCTTCTTCTAAAAAGACCACAAGCTTTACGCCCAAATATGCTTATTCTGATAATAATTTATGTTAGTTAATTATAACAAAAAATCAACTACACATCAATTGATCTATTGAAATAATCTAATTTTTGTATCTGTCTCCAACACACCCTTAATCCTTCCTAAAGAAGATGCTCATTCATTGAGTTCCAACATGTGCACCAACATAAAGCATAAATAGCACAAAGTCACAAAATTTTGCTTCTTTAGTTCCACAAGCTAGCATAACTGATCATCAAAAACTAACCTACAACACACCCAACACTCTAGATGCTAAACAATGAATTACATAAAGAAATAGCGATAAAACAGTGCAAAAACAAATTCAGAACATACACTACTGGTTAGTGGTTTGTATAAAATCATTCTTACGAATGTCATTAAAACCTACACGAAATGAAAAGTTATGTCAATGTTCTCTAAGTCCAAAACACATTGTGTTAGAAGTGGGCTTTAAGCCTAACTCAACCCCACAAAACCAGCTTGTAAGGTGAGGTTTGCACCACTTATACCAATATCACGTGGAACAGAATGTCCAAGAAAGTTCGCTAGGATAAACTCTAACTTGGCTCTGATACCATGTTAGAAGTGGGCTTTAAGCCTAACTCAACCCCACAAAATCGGCTTGTAAGGTGAGGTTTGCACCCACTTATATATTGTGAAATTGCCTTATCTCTAGTCGATGTGGGACTTCCAACACATTGTATGACCAAAAGTTTAGGATCTAAAGTAGTCAATCATTTTCCAATGAAAAACATCAATTTGACAAAATATAGGTGCATAATGGATGCATTCCAAATTATTCATGACTTTAACCATCTACTTAAAAGTTAAGGATAATGATATTTTAACCTATCTTTTTTTACCCACTTTTAACCTACTACTTCAATCATCATTAGATCATTTATTTTGATTCTTTTTAGTGATGTGATGTGATGATCTAATGATGATTGAAGTGGTGGGTTAAAAGTGAGTAAAAAAAATATAGGTTAAAGTATCATTATCCAAAAGTTAACTAAAGCAAAATAACATATTTCAGAAAATATGACTTACTTATAAGATTTATGGTAGAAATCCCTCCATTCTACAATACTCTTCACCTGCATGAACAATTTAATTTATGCTTGTAAAAAAAAACGTTACATCAATATATTGGATAATCAAATGTATGCAATTTCACAAAATATAGAAGAAGAAGAAGAAGAAGAAGCTATAAATTCAAGGTGCAGACAAGAAGAGCAAATCAATTTGTAAGGCCAAGCTTCTTATGAAATCTTGATGAAAACAAATTAAGAACTGAACAAATCATATTGATTACAACCTCAGTGCTAGATAGACCACGCAGTGAGTCAGTGAGACCATCTCCTACATGAGAAAAAGAAAAATTAAATATGAAAGAGTTAAGAGGCATGCTAGAATGATTAAAGAGTGTTCTTTCTTCTTTTTTTTCTTTCTACAAACAGAATTATAGAAAAATATTATTTTTGCTAACATCTTCTCTTCTATTTTTCTTCCTGTCAAATTTTAAAGCATTACATGTACTTAATTATCTAACACCGCTCTTTGTCATCAATAAAAATTCTCTTTACTGTCAAAAACAGGAGTATTTGATCAATTTTGTGGTGAATAGTATAGATGACCTCTAAGGTTGGCAAAATACAATACAAATATGATACAAACATACATAAAGGATGATCATGTGGCATGATTTCAAGAACGGTGAAGAGGAGCAAGTCCACAATCAAATAAAAAACAAAAGAGAACTCTGAAATTCAAGAATGGCCATATTCTTCAAGCACATATATTTTATCCATTAAATATATAGTATATTTATTCTAATATCAAACTATTCAACTGCAATTTAAATCAATAAGAACATGAGAAGGGATAAGGTGGCTTAGTGGTAAAGTGGAAGGGATGGAAGGGAGAGATTGTGGGTTCAACTCCTCCCACTAACATTTGGAAGATATAAGGTGGTTTGATGAGTTTGGAAGAGATGAGAGGATGAAAGGGGTTGTGGGTTTAACTCCTCCCACTGACATTTGGAAGATATAAGGTGGTTTGATGGGTTTGGAAGAGAAGAGAGGATGAAAGGGGTTGTGGGTTTAACTCCTACCATTAACAAAATACTAACAACTAACATGAACATGAGACTCCCATTAACAAAATACTAACATGAACATCAGACAAGGCTTTCAAAATATAAACCAAATGAAACATATATATTGAGCATCTTAACAAATTCTCTCATTCCTCAATAAAGAAAAAACAGTTCTCACTGGTCGTGGTTGACAGTCCCTAATTCTGGATTATTCCCTTTCATTAAGAAACATCAATCAGAACAACTAACACAACTCATTTACCTGTGAAATTTCCAGACACAAATGCACGAGAAGCATCCCTGAATTCATGCCAAAAAGGGAAAGAAAAAGAAAGGAAGGAACAAATTGCGGTCAGTAAGTGTTGAAAAGTAAATCTTTCACACACACAACAACAACAAAAATTTTGGACGAGAAAAGGATTCAAAGAACATACCTTCCAGCAAAATGATTGTAGCCCCCTCCTGACCCATAATAAGATTTTCCCTTGGTTACATCAAAAACAGATCTATAAAAAAAAATAATAAAAGGTATTAATATATCAGCCCCCTAATATTCTTAAAAAACATCACAATTTCAAATTATCTCATTCAATGAATTGAGAGAGAGAATACCCAAGAATTCCCAGGAGGATTGGCAACCCCTCGTCAGATCCATTGAACAATGCAAGCTCTTCGCCACTGAACAATCTCTACGAAACAACGCAGAGTCAAAATCGTTGACTTCATCATCCATACATACACGAATAAAAATTAATTAAAATTGAAAAAATAAAGATAGGGTCTTCTATGACCTAATTGAACAAACGATACACAAAAATAAAAACCCAGAACCTAAACTTTTAAGGTTAACAGAAATAACCTCAGTAGTGTCGAAATTGGTGTAAAACCTGAGAAGGAAAGCGATGACAACGACCAAAACAGTGATACCCGAAAGAGGAGAGGTTGCTAATGCCTTCAACGACATATTCAGTTCAGTCTCAGAAACAGAGTCATAGTCTTCTTAAACAATAAAGAAGACAAGAGTCTGTGAGAGTAGAAATTATGTGAGGAATTTTATACCTTTTTTTTCTGATGTTACCACTAGATCGAATTACAACAAAAAGATGTACAGGAAAAATAAATTAAAAATTACAAGTCAAAATATAAGCGTGTGTTCACATTTTTTTTTTTAATTTTCATACAAATTTCAAATTTTAGTGAAGATTAATAAAAAATATATAATTAATTTTTAAAATAGTTGTTATATATAAAATTAAAAAAATAAAATATATAAAAGAAATATTTAAAATAAATATTAAAGATAAAAGATATTTTTAGAATATTGATTAAATAAACTATTTATAAAATAATTAATTTTTAAAATAACAATTAAAGGTAAAACTAGAATAATGAAATGTGGACACAAAAAGATGATATATCTTTTTTATATATTGTTATAAATATTGTGTTGTGTTGGTTTTTGTGATTAAATTAAATATAATATTTAGCTTTATAGTAAACATTTGGTTAAGTCCGCATTTTGATCTTGAGATCTTAACGTAGACTTAATTGGGATGCAGACTTATCAAAATTTAAGAGTCATAATACAATACGGAATGTTACAATTGATATCATTACAGATTATGAAATATTATGAGTGTTAAGAATTTATTGGGATAGTGAGAATAGGAGAGATATAAGATATATGTTACAAGTGTGTATATATATTGTGCTGCACCTAGGCAGACTAATAAAACCGCACGGCCAAATCCGCCTACACATAACCAAGCAAATGAAACTAAGTTAGTAACCGGACAAACGAAACCACATAGCGGCCTAGGCCGCTTACTTTAGAAAACAGGACAACATTTGTTGACCACTCTAGACTTAAAATATTACAAACAAGGTCCCTATTACCAACAAACATTAACTAAGGGTATGGGCTAGGCCCAGCCCATCTAGGACCCAAGCAATGGCCCAACCCACAAGAAGAGCAAACATAATTAATAACTCTATAAATACGCGTGGACCCCAGCAATTAAAGGTACGCTTTCATTAATCCCTTAATCAAGAGATTTGACTTTCTGAGAATCTTTTCGCTGACTTGATCGTCCGAGCCCTCTCAACAAGTAACCCCTCAAGGGTCCAAACTGTGTACATCGACAGATGGCATACGCAAATTGAGGAGGAGCCAACTCGAGAGATTAAGGATTGATGTAAGGTGATATTTGTGTCCTTAACATCTCTTATTTGTTTCCGCGGGAACAATTAGCGCCCACCGTGGGGCACGAAGCAATATCTTACTAAGCGATCTGCATACTGTCGAGAATGGTTTCTACTCGTTGTAGAGTTGGAGTCATGAAGCAACCTAAGACGGGCCCTATTGCGCCTGCTAACATCACCCCGGACTTGGCCGCCATCCTTGAAGACCAAACCAAGATGCAACAAGAACTCGCTGACCTTAGAAAGCGTAATGCTGACGAGATGGAGGCGTTGAGGCAAGAAAACTCGAGGTTGAGAAGAAAGATCGAGGCCGACCCTACCCAGAAAGGGAAGGCCAAGGAATCATCAGAAGCCCCCAGGTCCCTGGCTTACCAACCTAGTGAGGAAGAAAGCGAGTACAACCCCACCCCACACACCTTCACCACCACTCAACAAACACCCGTCATCTCTACCCACCACACAAACATTCATCCCACCATCCCCAAGCACCCCACAACACCCACCCTTGCTACCACCCTCCCCACCACCAATATCCCACCTCATCACTTCACCACTACCTTTCCTACCCTCATCCACCATCCCATTCCACCACACTCGTTACCACTCCAACCACCCAAATGTCTTCATCCTTTCATTGACGCCATCACCAACACACCTCTCCCCGTCCAGTGGGAACCCTTCACACTAGACCACTATACGGGAGAAACAGACCCTGACGAACACCTCAAAATATACATAACCTACGTCGCCCTCTATACATCCCACAATGTCGTCTTCTGTAAAGCTTTTCCCACCACCCTCAAAGGTCCTGCTCTTGAATGGTTCACTACCCTTCCCTCATACTCCATCGACTATTTCGACACCCTCTCCCACATGTTTACCACCCACTTCGCTGGAAACCGCCCACATCAAACCACAAACCTATCCTTTCTTAACGTCAAACAAGAACAAGACGAGACGTTGCGTGCTTTCATTGACCGCTTCAACAAAACCGCCCTCCGCACACCTAACCTCAATCAAGAAATGATTCTGCAGTGTATGGCTCTCACCCTTAAACCAGGATCGTTCGCTAACAACGTCTATCTCCACCCCTCGCCTCCATGCACGAACTCAAGCTCCGTGTCGCGGATTACATCCGCATGGAAGAAATGCATAACCTCCACACCAAGTTCTGCAATGATTACACCCCCTCGACCACTAGCCACGATAAATAACCACCACGACCTGACTTTAGGCCCGGAAAGCCTAAACAACCACGTTTCACCAGATATGGGCCGCTAAGTGTCCCCAGATCTCGGCTTCTCGATGAAGCCCTCAATGTCGATCTCATCCTACCACCTCGCGAAACATCCAACCCCCCCAATCTAGACATGACCAAGTACTGCTGCTATCATAGAAACAACAGCCACACTACAGACGAATGCAAGGCGCTCCAAGACAAAATCGAAGAATTGGTTTGTGCTGGCCACTTCCGCCACTTTGTCTGCAGAGACGTACCCCGACATCCATCACGATCTAACAACCGACATCCCCCTCGCAATACTCGCCACGATCACCGCACCAATCAACCAACCCGCCAAGAACCATAAACTACCCTCACTGACATCAACCCGGCTGATCCTCCACTACACGGCAAAATCAACACCATCTCCGGAGGCTTTTCCGGTGGCGGCTTCACCTCATCAGCCAAGAAGAAACACCTCTGTCATCTCCAATTTATCAATCACATAACTCATTCTCACCATAGATGTCGTATGCCTCCCATCACCTTTACTAACGACGATTTCCACGGCGTCGACCACCAGTAGGACGATCCCATGGTCATCACGGTCGAACTCGAGAACTACGCGGTCAAGAAGGTGCTTATCGACCAAGGCAATTCAGTTGACATCCTCTACTAGACAACCTACCAGAAACTCCAACTTTCACCCATTGCCATGGTCCCCTATTATGAACCTATCTGTGGATTCACCGGAGAGAAGGTTTCCACCCGTGGATATATAGACCTACACACTTGTTTTTCGGGAAGGAACTCAAACCAAAACAATCCTCATTTGTTTCCTTGTCGTAGACGCACCCACCTCATACAATGTCCTCCTTGGCCGACCATCCCTCAACATTTTAGGCACCGTCGTCTCCACACCCCACCTAGCCATTAAATTCCCTTCCCCATCAGGTGACATCCTTACCATTCACAAAGACAAACGACTCGCATGAGAGTGCTCTATGGCTAGCCTACGCCCTCAATTACTAATCCTACAAACCTACAACATTAAACGCCCACTCGGATCTAGCATAGTTTATCTAGCGTTGACCTAGACCTCAGAGTAGGACACAACACACGAATCAAACCAGTTGGCAACACTATAAGCTTGGAGCTCCGTAATGGTCGTACTCTCAAATTAGGCACCGGTCTCAAATAAGAACAACGTGATATCTTGACACCCACCCTTATCGCCAACACCGAGCTCTTCGCCTGGTCAGCCACATACTTATTTAGTGTCGACCCTCAAATCGTATGCCACAAGCTCTCCATCTACAAAGAAGCCAGATACGTCTCCCAAAAGAAGTGTAAGCTTGGAGAAGAACGCCAACTGGCAACAAAAGTAGAAGCCGAAAAGTTACTTAATGTTGGCTTCATCGAGGAAGCCCACTACACCACCTAGTTATCTAACGTAGTTCTGGTCAAAAAAGCAAATGGAAAATGGCGAGAATATGCGTTGACTATACGAACCTCAATAAGGCCTACCCTAGAGATGCCTATCCCTTACCCAACATTAACTAGCTAGTTGACGGTGCTGCCGGCAACAAAGTCCTCAGCTTCTTAGATGCATACTTCGGGTACAACCAGATTCCAATGGCCATAACCAATATGAACAAGACCGCTTTCATCACTGACGATGCCAATTATTTTTACAAGGTCATGCCTTTCGGCCTAAAAAACGCAGGAGCAACTTACCAAAGATTGATCGACAAAGTATTCAGCCACCTAATGGGCAAGTGTGTCGAAGTGTACGTCGACGACATGGTTGTCAAATCACCAAGCCACCAGCAGCATGCACAAGACCTGTCCACAGTATTCTTTGCCCTACGACAATACAACCTCAAACTCAACCCTGAAAAATGTGTCTTCGGCGTCGATCGTGGCAAATTCTTAGGCTTCATGCTAACACAGCGCGACATCGAAGCAAACCCTGAAAAATGCACTACTATCATCGAAATGCGAAGCCCCAACAATATCAAAGAAGTCTAGCGCCTGATAGGCCGCTTAACCGCCATCTCGAGATTCCTACCAAAACTAGCCGAACAAACCCAACCCATCATCCAACTACTCAAAAAATCCGCGAAGTTCTCTTGGAACGACGAATGCGAACAAGTTTTCCAAAACCTCAAAACCACCCTCACATCCCCACCTATCCTCCACAAGCTGGATATCCACTAACCATTCCTCCTCTACATCACCACAATAGATCACACTGTAAGCGCTGTTCTGGTCCAAGAAATCACTGGCGTCCAACATCCCGTATACTTCGTTAGTCGCACTTTGCAAGATCCGGAGACCAGATGCCAAACGGTGGAAAAGCTAGCATTGTCCTTAGTACATGCAACAAGACGCCTACACTCTTACTTCCAAAACCATAACATCATTGTTAAGACCGACTACCCCATCCAAAAAATACTCCAAAAGCATGACCTTGTTGGCCAGATGTCGTCATGGGCCGTGGAACTCTCTGAATTCAACATTCGTTATGAACCACACAGCCCCATCAAAGCCCAGTGCCTGCTCGACTTTGTCAACGACCATCAACACACCCCTGAGGAAGACCAATGGACACTTTATGTAAACGGTTCCTCGAATCCAAAGGACGTAGGCGCCGACATCATCTTAGAAGGCCCCAACGATATCCTCATTGAAAAATCCCTACACTTTGCCTTCAAAACTTCCAATAATCAAGTCGAATACGAAGTCATCCTAGTCGGCTTATCTCTCACACGCGAAGTCGGCGTCAAAACACTCATATGCAAGACCGATTCCAAGCTCATTATGGGTCATCTCAACGATGAATTCCAAATCAAAGATGTCATTCTCCTGCAATACTATCATTTGGTCCGTAATGTCATCCAATATGCTTTTGACCGTGTATGCGTCCAGCACATCCCAAGAAGTGAAAATTTCAGAGCCGACATCCTATCTAAACTAGCAAGCACTAAGTTAAAGAGCAGGCATAGATCCCTCCTACAATAGACATTATCCCCACCCTTACCACAAATAAGTGGCCTAAAACGCATACCACAACTTTTAAAACGATTCATGCGATTCATACGCAAACCCACCCTATTTTTCACATGGTCACTTATCAAATAGAGCAATCACAATACCACAACATTTACATTTCATCATACCCGCACCATCATCATTCATGTAAATGCACTCTTACAATATAAACTATCGGCATCAAGATGACAACAAATATATCGCGAACATTAGCTATATTAACAAGGAAATGTAACAGTGTACGACATATAAACGTATGTGTAGCAAAGTAAAGCAATGTACAAATTATTACAGACTTAGGATTCAAATCGAATAGGAAATATAAAACCCTAATCCTAGTCTGCCTTTTCATCAACAGCTGCCACGGCCTCTTCACCATTGATATCTTCCTCAACCATCACCTTCCCCACCTCCTCCTCTAGGCTGCTCTCCACCTCACTTATAAGATGATCGTCAACTACATCCTTGTTCACATCAAACCTAGCATCTGACACATCAACGTCTTTACAAAAGAAGGCCGCTTGCCGCAAACCCTTATGGAAACCGTTAATATGCTCTTGAATTATGCAGCCCTTAAGGTCCTCCAGCTCAGTCTCTATGCCTTCATGCTTTTCCTTCAACTCGTCATAGTCGGCTTCCAACTCAGCAACCCTTCCCTTCAACTTCCTCTCCGACTCCAGACACCGGACTTTCCAGGTACCCAGTCTCTTCTTCTCCTCCAGCCATTCCTCTCTTTCTTTTTCCCATGCCGCTTTCTCCTCGACATGTTTGTCTACTTCACCTTGTAACTCCTCTATCTTCGCCCGATTCCCCTCCTTCAACTCTCTCTGAAACAAACTCCCAACCCTGCGTCCCAAGATCAAGGCTTTGCTATTAAACTCTAGCATAGCCTTGATCATGGCGTTTGTTTCCATATTATCAATCGAATTAACCAGAGTCTCCGACAAATTAATGTTTATATCTCGTCATACAAGCGTCTCCGACAACTCTATAAGTCTAGCTTCCGGCTTCTTAGCACCACTAGAAGATCCCGACCACAGCAAGGCGACCCTCACCTTCTTAACATCTTTCCCTCCACCATGTTTGGCGGGCAACTCCGCCTTTCTTTTTGATCCCCCGTGCACGTGCACCTCAACTAAGGACTCTTGTAAGTTGGGAACTTCAGTGCTCCCAACAGCCTTGGCCTTCGCTACTTTCTCCTTCCTCAGAGCTTGAAAAAGGTTCAAGTTCTTCTTCCCAACCTGTGCCATGTTCCCTATAGTAACCACATCAAACACCGATTAGTTAACTTAAACACACCATAACACTTAAAATTACAAAAAGATACCTTCTATATTAACAATCAAATGAATCGAATTATAAACCCTAATTAAGCCCTTAGTGGGTAGCCTATCATTAAACTTCATCAGTGTCTCCACCACCTCCTTATCCGCCAATGACAATCTCTCCATCTTCATGTCCTTATACTGCCAAGGGTTGTCGGTCAAACTAAAAAGGAACTTAGTGCTCCCGTCATCATTATAGAAGTACGATCTCCTTGGCTCTTTCACTACTACCTTGAAGAACCCATCTTTAAAATGTTTAAATGATTGAGTGAACGCTTCCAGCCTACTTATACTCGGTCGACTTATCAATGATAACCATGTTGTCGGATGTTTGAGCCTCGTATCATAGAAATACAAAAATGACAGCGGGGATGGTTGCAGATATAACGAGCGACAAAGAACACGAAAAGCTTGCAAGTACACCCAACTCTTTGGATGCAGCTACGTAGGGGCAACGTTTAACAGACGTAGCACCCCCATGGTGAAATCATCAAAAGGCAGCCTCACGTGCAATTGCGAGAAATGACACATGTACATGTAGAAGAAACCCTCGACCTCTCCCTCTTGGCCATGACAAACACAGTCGACGACACTTTGAATCACTACAAACTCTCAACAACAACTATATTTATAATCCACAATTTGAATCGCTACAACTTCTCCTGCCAAAAGTATCAGACACACGAAGCGTCACAATGGACATGAAACGTCACAACACTCAAAATGGCAGCGCAAACCCCTTGATTAGACCCCTGACATCTGCCACCCTTCCACTTACTATTACCATCTTAAAACTTCAGCCTTAACATTGTTCATCACACTTAAAGGCTGGAGGACTAGTGTACTGCACCTAGGCGTACTAATAAAACCGCACGACCAAGCCCGCCTACACATAACCAAGCAGATGAAACTAAGTCAGTAACTAGACAAATGAAAGCACATAGCGGCCTAGGTTGCTTACTTCAGAAAACAGGACGAGATCTGTTGACCACTCTAGACTTAAAATATTACAGACAAGGTCCCTGGTACCAACAAACATTAACTAAGGGCTTGGGCTAGGCCCAGGCCCATCTAGGACCCAAGTAATGGCCCAGCCCACATGAAGGGCAAACATAATTAATAACTCTATAAATACAAGTCAAGCAATTAAAGGTACACTTTCATTAATCCCATAATCAAGAGATTTGTGTTTCTAAGAATCTTTTCGTTGACTTGATCATCGGAGCCCTCTTCGCAGATAACCCCTCAAGGGTCTAAACTGTGTGCATTGACAGATGGCATACGCAAACCGAGGAGGAGCCAACTCGAGAGATTGATGATTGAGGTAAGGTGATATTTGTGTCTATAACATCTCTTATTTGTTTCCACATAAACACACACACACACACACATATATATATATATATATATATAATATAATATAATATAACGAAATGTAGTAAAATACAAACTAAAATTACTTTACGTGATTTTTACTGAAAATAAAATCATAATATTATTGATTCGAAATTTTCTTTTTCAAATGCGAATTTAAGCAGAATGCGAATTTAAATGAATGTGGATTTGAGCGAATGTTTAGTATATATTTATCTATTTATTTTTATATATAGATATATCTACGGATTTTTTTTTATACTTTCGAAGTTTACTTTCTAAATAAATTATTTTTTAAATAATTATTTTATCAATTTAATTTTTTAAATAAGTATTTTTTTTCAAATTTATCGGAGATCTTGCATTCCACCTTGAAGGCTAGCCAACAGATTTAGAACAAATGTGAAAATGTTTAGTATATCTTGAACACTGAAATGAAAAATTAATTGCTGATAAAAAGAAAATTTTTAAATTAATACTTCATTGCAGTATAATCTCAAATGAAATTGAATTAAACAGAAATCCAAATTTAAATAAGGCACCACACAACAACAGTTTTTGTGTATAAGATAATAAATGAGATTATCTCCAAGGACAAATAGTTCACACAGTATAAAGTTGTGGTGTTAATCTTGGCTTTGCCACTGCCAGAAGTGGGTTAGCCAGGAGTAAATCATGGTGGCTCTCTGCAAGGTTGATGGGTGAGGCATTGGGCGGTGCAGTCCAAGTGAAGGAATGAAGCAACCTAGCAAACAGCATCACTGTCATTGTTGTTCCGAGCACGATTCCTGGACAACCACGTCTTCCTGTGCTGAAAGATACGAAATTCAAATCTGACTCTGTCAAGACCACATTGCCCTTAAGATGACGTTCTGGCTTAAACTTGAGAGCTTCGTCACCCCAAACTTTTGAGTTTCGTCCAAGTTCCTGTCTACTTAACAGCACATGGCTCCCATTCGGAATTACGTACTTTCCCACTACGGTGTCTTTCACGGAAACATGAGGAACATTGAAAGGTGCAACGGGATGAAGGCGAAAAGCTTCTCTTGCACATGCTTTAATGTAGTTTAGTTTTGGAATGTCTGATTCTTGGACCAATCTCTCCTTTCCAACTACCCTGTCCAATTCATCTGTGGCATGTTGAAGCAACTCAGGCTGGTTTATCATCTCTGCCAAACCCCACTCCACTGCATTTGATGGGTTATCCACCGCAGCCATCATCAATTCCTGCAGCACAAATTTCATTTTTTTTTATCAGTTATTATCTATGGAGTGATCAACATATACACATAAAAAGGATAAACATATATATTAGTCACTTACGTTGATTTGTGCCTTGATTTCTTGCGTAGTCAATACTGGGTTATTGTTGGCATCTCTGAGTGAGATGAGAATATCAAGAAAATCTTCTGTATGAATCTTGGACCCATCATTCCATTCTTTGATACGTTGGTCAATGATGGGATCGTGATACTTGTTCACAATTTGTATTGCCTTCTTCACCTTGTTGTCATGGCCGTCCAAGTCAAGTCCTCTCAGGCAAGGAACATAATCAGAAACACTAAAGTCATAAATGTACTTTAGCAATACAAAAATGGCTTCAAGGTGTTCCACTTCCTCACAACCAGGTCCTCCATCATTCTTACCCTCCCCAAAATACCTCATACCAAAGCTCAAATTCTTGATCACGTTGCAGCAATAGTGTTGCGTGACATCCCTCACATTCACAAGACCAACATCAGCGTTGACATTGTTTTTGCACATACTGTAGATGTAAAACACGAGGTTGTTGGCTTCTTCAAGCCTCTTGTGTTGAAGTTGGTGGTGAATGGTTGTGGACAACAGCTCATTGCCAACAATTCTTCTCATTTTCTTCCATTGTTCCCCTAGGGGCACAAGGGTTGTGGTGAGATATCCACGACTTATAAGAGAAGTGGTGATGCTTGTGGGTCTAGAAGCAAAAGTAGCATCTTGTTTCCTCAAGAATTCACGAGCAATGATCGGACAAGTTACGAGTATAACATGAACATTGCCCAGGCGAATGCAAGCAATCTCAGTTTTCATTTCCTTCATTAGGTTGTTTATCCACCTGAATGTAGGCCTATTTGCAAGCATTTCAGGAAGGTTACCGATGATAGGCCATGGTTTAGGACCAGGTGGTAAGGGTACTTCTTGGTTCTTGGGTTTCTTCAACAAGTGAGATTCAAGGCCTTTGAGAAAGGTTATGCAGAAAATTATTACAAGAATGATCAAAGATGACAACAAGGTTTGAAGATGAAGGTGAGACAATAAAAAGATAGAGGAGTGATCCATTGGAAACAGCAAGAACCTTTGCACTGTGTTCTACAGATCAAAGAAGATTTGGTTAGGTTTGTTTGCTCTGACATCAACACGACGCACCTGTTTATAAAGTCCTCTGACTCATTCAAAGTCAGTTTTATTCACATGTTTCATGTGGAAAAGTGTGCATGGCAGTATTTTCTTACTTTTAAAATTTAAAGATGAATAAATGGAATGCAAAAGTTATAAAACAAAACAGGAATATGTAAGGAAGTATGTTTTTAGGTGGCTTAAATATATTTTTTATTAAAATATTATAAAATATTGTTTTTCTGCTTTTAAATTAAATTATAAAATATTCGGTTCTTAATTTTTATGAAAATCATATAAAATATTATTTTTTAACAAATTAAATAGATAATTAAACTATAGTCTAATGTAAAATTATATATATATATATATATATATATTATTATACTTTAGTTTATTATACAATATTATATGTGTCATTTATTGCAGATAACGTGACTTTTATAAAATATAATGATTAAATATTTTATAATTTAATTGAAAAATAAGATATAATATATTATAATAGTGTTAACGATAAAAGTATATTTAAACCTTGTTTCAAGTTCATTGTGGATGACTTATTAATGTGTGCAATAACAAAATCATGTTGATAGTTGATTATGTAACTTGTGGCATGCAGAGACTGAAGTCAGATGATACATGTGTAAAAGTAGGTATAGTAGGTATAAACTGCACAGTAGTGCTTTTGTCTTGTTCCATGTTATTGTACAAAATAATAGGCTCCCAGGAATGAATGATATTTAACCACAACTTTTATAAAATAAATAAACGTGTTTTTAGTTTTTATTTTAACTTGGATAGAAAATTATAATTCTGTATTAGTCTCAAATTTTAATATGGTTTCTTCTTAAATTTTAAAATTAAACAGATATAGTTAATCTATTTTAAATAGATATAGTTAATCTATCCAAATTATATGAGATTTTTTTAACGTATCTTAGGTTAGCTTATGAGTCGTTTACATAATTTAACAAGTTTTGGATAAAATATAAGCAAAAATATCGTTCAATACATAAAAAAGAAAATTGATGTCATTGAGCTAAAAAGATTATAATCATTTATTTTTAATATTTGAAAATAAAAATGTATCAAAATTTAAGATAAAAACAAATTCTAATTTCGCGTGACTAAAAACATATTTAACTAAGAAAGAAATAAATATTATTTCAAAAAATACTTCAATATGATTTCGTAGATATTTTTAATAAATTAATAAAAATTATATATATATATATATATATATTAAATATGTTTTTAATCTCCTAAGTTTTAGTGAAAATTGGAATTGGTTATTCTTTGAAACTTTTATCCAATTTAGTTTCCTAACTTTAGAAATGTGTGGATTAAGTCCTTTTAATCGAATTTTATTAAATTTATTTGACATTTCAAATATGTTTCTCAACTAACATTGGAACAGAAATGCGTCAAATGGTGTAAAAAATACACATAGAATCATGAAACGTGTTTGAAACGTTAAATAAACTTAACAAAATTTGGTTAAAAGAACTAAATTCACACATTTCTAAAATTTGGGGACTAAATTAAATCAATATTTCAAAAATAGACTAATTTTAATTTTCTCAAGTTAAAGGACTAAAAATATATTTTCCCATATATATATATATATATATATATATACATATATGTATACATACATATGTATGTATAGCCGGCCTAGCCAAAAACGACACCAGTTGTCATCCTTTACCGTCATAACTATATCGGCAAAGGCTGGGAGACTAGTGTACCACACCTAGCCGGCCTAGCCGAATAATAACCATAAAACCCGTCCGCGTAACCACCAAGGATGTAAATAATAACAATCACCATACACACGCTAAGGTGAATCAAGGTATCCGGCCTAAGCCGCTTAGGAACAACATCGATCGAACACACTAAAGCAACAATATTGGCCTAAGCCTCTAAAGAGTAACCGGCCTAGGCCGTTAACTCTAGGAAACTAAGCAAGGACTTGGCAAAATCAGAACATTTCTGTAATATTCATCAGGCCCATAATAATCGAACTAAGGGGCCTAGGCTAGGGCCCAGACCCACCTATAACCCAAACGAGGGCTCAGCCCATGACGTGGCCCGACATAATTAATAATCTATAAATATGCATGGACCCCACGAATTAAAGGTACACATTCATTATTCTCCTAATCACCAGATTTGACTTTCTAAGAGATTTTGCTAACTTGAGCTTCGAAGTCTCTTCTGCAGGTAACCCCCTCGGGTCCAAACCAATTACACTGAGATATCCATAGGCGACATGTATCAGCCGGGAGGAAGCCTACTGAGGAGATGGCAGACCAGAGTAAAGTAGTACTTGTGTCTAACATATCTTATTTGTTCTCTGCAGGAACAATATATATATATATATATATATATATATATATATATATATATATATATATATATATATATATATATATACATATGTATATATGTATATATACATATGTATATATGTATGTATATGTATATATACATATGTATATATGTATGTATATACATATATATACATATATACATATATATACATATGTATATATACATATATACATACATATATACATATGTATATATACATATACATATATATATATATATATATATATATATATATATATATATATATATATATATATATATATATATATATATCTATATATGAGTTGAATATGTTTTTAGTCCCTTAACTTTCATTGAATTTTGGAATTAGTCCATTTCACAATTTTGGACCAATTTAGTCCTTCATCTTTCGAAATGCGTAAATGTAGTCCTTTTAATCAAATTTTGTTAAGTTTATTTGACATTTCAAATGCGTTTCATAATAGTATTTGATTTAACATTAAAGATGTTCTTGCGGAAGAACAAACAAGAGATGTCAGACACGAATATCACCTTACCTCAATCCGCAATCTCCCTAGCAAGCTTTCTTCCGGTATGTATGTGCTATATGCTGGTGTCTCGGTTTGGACCGATTTGGACCCGAGAGGGGTTACTTACGGAAGAGACTCCGACGCTGAAGTTAGATAAGGATTCTCAGAAAGTCAAATCTCGTGATTAGGGAATTAATGAATGCGTACCTTTAATTGGTGGGGTCCATGTGTATTTATAGATTATTAATTATCTCTAGCCACATCATGGGCTAGGCCTCTATTTGGGCTTCAAGTGGGTTTGGGCCTAGCCTAGGCCCCTTAGCTCGATTATTGTGGGCCCTTGGGGCTTTGCTAGTAATGCTCTAAGTCCGTCAAGTTCTCGCTTAATTTCCTTAAGTTAGCGGCTTAGATCGGTTACTCTTTATTCGCATAGCATATATGGTGATCATTTGCGTCCTTGGGGGTTATGTAGGTGGATTTTACGGTTATAGTCAGGCTAAGCCACCTAGGTGTAGTACACCAGCCCCCAGTCTTTGTCGATGTATCTATAGCGACAAAGGATGGGAAGTGTTGGTGTGTTTCGTTAAGCCGCCTAGGTGTAGCACAAAAGAAAAAAATGTGTCAAACAGTATAAACAACTCAAATACAATCATGAAATGTGTACGAAACATCAAATAAACCTAACAAAATTTGATTAAAAAGACTAAATCCACGTATTTCGAAAGATGAAGAACTAAATTGGTCCAAAGTTTCAAAATTGACTAATTTCAAAATTCACTAAAAGTTAAGGAACCAAAAACATATTTAATCCTATATATATATATATATATATATATATATATGTATATATATGCAATTTGATTTCTTTTGTTAAATTTTTTTTAATTGGATTAAGGATTTTTCATTAAAATTGAAGTTGTGAATTCTTTTTGTTGGTGTAATTGACATAATCCTAGTGTCAATTTTGGTGAAAAGTCCTTGTTCCATTTCAAGAAATTTAACGAAAAAGATCAAATTATATCAATTTTAAAAAATTGAGATTAAAAAAATTAAAGGATCAACTTGACATTTTTGGAAAAAAAATATACCAAAATGATAATTCAACCAAAATTTTGGCACCCCAAAATATTGGCTGAAGATCCGACACTATATATATATATATATATATATATATATATATATACTATTTTGGTCTAGTTTGTTCAATTTGGTTTCTTTTTTTTTTTGCGCATTCAATTTGGTCCTTGATATGTTCAACTTCGCCTTAATTTGCTAAATTATGTTCAATTCCATCCTTTTCATTGACACAGTTTAAATAATTGATAACAACAAAGTGTACATGCTAGCACTGTTCACATTACGTGGAATGTTTTAATTATGATTATTACCCTTTGGTATATATTCCAATATATCTTTTGGGATGATTGTAATATGGTTTTACATTTTAGTATTCCAGGCTTTGTGATTATCAGCTATGAAATATTTTATTTAATGATTTAGACTAATAAATGGGATGTTACATATTTTATATTATATACATACATATACATATATATATATATATACATATACTGTATTTATATATTTATCCTGGGGCTGCCAAGCGGTCTAGAATGGAATTTCGCCTGGCGGGTATAGAGCACCGCCAGGCAAAAATACAGAGGCATGGCTTTTGTATGCTTGGATGTGCGCAGTCTACAAGGATTTGGGTGATACCTTAAAGAAAGGCTTGTTGGAGTGTTCCTTGAGTTGTGGCTCAAAATGATATCCCTTGAGTTATGGCTCATGATAGGGGATAAACACGTGACATTCCTTGGGTTATGGCTCGGAATGACATCCCTTGAATTGTGGCTCAGGATGGCGGATGAACACGAGCATTCCTTGAGTTGTGACTCAGATTGGCGATTGTTGTCGGTGTTAGTGTGCGAGTTGTGACTCGTACGGATGGGTCTAGAAAGATTGCCCTCTTCAACGTTTGTCGGTGAGTTTGGAAGTCTTGGGACATTACGAACTATTGTTCGTATGGGAACATGAAAATTCTTAGGTTTCATGTCGATGACAAGAGGCATTGAGGCAAACCTTGACAAATGTGCGATTATCCTAAACATGAAGAGCCCTCATAATTTGAAAGAAGTGCAAAGGTTGGTCAACAAGTTAACTTTGTGATGAGAGACCTCTAACTAAGGGACCAACCGTTAGAGCCATGGCTAGAAGGATATAAGAAGAATGAGCCTCCTTTAAGCATGCAAGGCCCAAGATGAAGTTCACATGGGCCAAGGAGGATGTGATGACCTAACCTAGGAGTCTTTATTTGTAAATACTAGATTAAGATTTAATTTTTGGTTTTGTATTATGGGCCCAATAGATTAGGGTTTTCTTTGGGCCATATATTGGGCCTTAGAGGGCTTTTGGGCCTTGTAGGTGTTTTGGACCAAAAGATCGTTGGGCCTACCTTTGTAGGCCTTGTGGAGCGCAAGCTTGGACACCAACCTACACCTTGGAGTGCCTAGATTCATGCTTTATATGACTTGCTTAGTTGGAAAATCACACCTTCCTCATGCTCTCTTTTTGGCTCCAATTACCATATTCTAGACCTTTTTCCCTCCATTTTTCTAGACCACCTAGCTCGCATTTTCTCCTATAAATAGGGAGCTTAGGACCTTGTAAAAACCATTCATGAATATAGTAGAGAAACTTTGTTGATATGACTCCAAACACTTATCCATTCTTCATAGCTTCCATGCATCCAAGCATCAATGGATTCTACTTCTTTCATCCTCTCGATTTTGTGCTTGAAGATGGACTCATCATATGATATCATGAGTTTTGGTTGATCAAGCTTTGCTTCAAGAGATAAGTTCACCTTCTTAGTGTCTTATTCTTTTAATTCCGTGTTGTTTCCATTACTTCCTTGCTTGTATAATTTTGTTTTTCTTCCATTCACCTAATTGGTTACATGGTTCTTATCGTTACTCCTTTGGAACTATTTAGCCATTGTGCTTAAGTACTCAACCATGGTGAATTTGTGTGGCTTTTACATTTTCTTTTGAGTATTATTTTATCTATTTTGATTCATTTTGATTTTCTAATCCATATGTTTTGTCTAGAGTAATGTTTTACCCAATTATGTCTTAAATTATTTTGTTTAGCCATTTGATTTTTCTTCTTTAGGTGTGCCTATTATTTTGCATTTTGGTGCAGTATTTTTCTGTAATAAATGAAAATTCTCTTTTTCATTGGAGCCTTGGAAATGCACTTTCACATCAAGATAACCTTGGTTATCTTAATGTCTAGTGGGAATTTTCCTTGCTTAATCACTTAAATCTCCATCTAATTTTGGCTATTATGTGCTTTGAGTGCTTTTAATTTTTTGCATTTAAGTTCAAACTTGTTAATTAGGTCTTAGAAAGTTCCTTAAAGTTAGGCTTCCATTTTTTTTATTTCAAGTTTCAACTCTTAATTTTGCTTCCTTTTAGTTTCCATCCTATTTTGCTTATTGGTTTCAATTACATGCTATATGATGAAGTATTGGTAGTAGTGATTATGTTTTGGTGCCAAAAAGTGTTGCTGTAAAAGGAGATAAAATTAAGAGAAGAGCACAAAAAGAACAAAGAAAAAAGTTCCCAAAAAGAAGTAAGCAAAAAGAGTAAAAGAAAGTGGCAAAATTGTGCACTAGAATCACTACTCACAAATTTCAATTTAAGATGTTTTAGTGATTGAAATTTTCATTTTGTGCAATTTTCACCACTACTTTGCGTAATTTTTGTGTTGTTTTGAGACTATATGTCTTAGCTTTGATGCTGAATGATTTGCCTAATGCACCATGGGCTCATAAGCTCGTAAAGACAAGAAGTAATCAAATTTTCTTCTAGTATTTTTTTTTTTGTTTTCTTCATCCATTCTAGCACCTTTCTTTAGGTAATTTCTTTTGTGTATGATGAGTCATTATTTTCCCCTATTTTCTTTCCTTTCGATACGCATCTTGATGGATGTTTAGTGCTTATTTGTCTACCATTAGTGCATTTTCATATATTAAGCTTCATTGGGCCAATAATTCAAGTTTTAATTAATTTGTATTTACTTGGTATAATTTTCATTTCTTAATTATTTTCAGGTTTTTTTGTGAAGCATTTTTGGGCTTGGACAATAATCTTAAGTTCAAGATAGGAGTGCCATATATTTTCCACATCATATGTGCCACTTCAGCCTTATTTCCATGTTAACATTTGGGCCAAAAATGCAATTTTATAATTCTGCAGCCTAGAGTGGAAGTTTTGTAATGCTGCAGCTAGAGTGGAAATTTTGTAACTAAGACCATGTTGGTGTGATGTGACCACAAGTTTTTCCTAGGGTTTTAGGACTAGAACCATTGCCATTCATTTTTAGTTATTGTTTGACATTTTTGGAGCACCATTGGAATACCTGTTGAAGGAAATACTTTATTTTTCACGTTTTCTGCACATTAGAGCTTGTAGGAATTGCATTTTTGTACTTTTGTTTACTTGCTCATTCCCTTATCTTCACTATGGTGATGCATTTTTGTTCTCCTCTACTTTGTAACTTCATTTCCATGGCTTGCTAAACTTTTTGTATTGATTCCTCAAAGAAAATGAAATGAGACATTGAGGTTGTTGTTTTATAATGCATTTCCGTTTCAATTTGCTCTTCATCCTCTTCAATTTATGCTTATTTGAATGAACACGAAATTCATTGATGCTTAATCATGGTTTCACATTTTCTGTAGTTTTACAGCCCTTTGCTCATGCTTAATGAGTGTGGGTTGTACTATAGTTGCTTAATTTGTGTGTGAGAAGTTGAATGATGTGTGATGTGCTTAATTGCATAATGAACTTCTGATAATCTTCACTTTGTTGGTTAATTTTAGGTTTCATGAGAGTAAAGTGGATAGAATAAATAATTTCGTGACATGTGATTGGTGGATTTTCATTAGAATCAAGGAATTAATACATTTTAACCATTGTTCATTGAATTTACCATATGTTTCAAATACGTTTCGGTGTTTTTATAAATCTACCAAACCCCTTCCCCCCTTCTTGTGTTATTTTTGGATCCTTTGAATGATAATATTGTTTATTTGGATAGGACCTTGGGATAACTCTTGAGTACTACATATTTAAATAGTTTATTTGTTCGAGTACGACCTTAATCAGTGTGCTTACGTTGTTTCTGACCTTATTTCTAGCTTGTCTTTTGTTGATTAATCTTTGACTATGTTTCACATTATTCACTCTTGAGTTTAGAAATTTTCACTTAAGATTTTCTTATTTTTTCTTGCTTGGCTTCTTTTGGTTGTGATATTATATTTTGGTTGAAAGCTCTCTTTGCAAGTGGACCAAACTTTCATAGTATCATTTTAGTGGGTGGAAGCCAAAGTGGAACTCCAAGTTACAAGTAAAGTTTACAAAGGGAAAGCAAAACAAACACTTGAGTGAGCAAAATAAAATAGTGGAGTAAAACACTTGAAGAACATTTAATTTTGTACCATATTTGATTGTATTTCTTTGCATTGTATTTGTTCAAGTTCTTGTTTTTGTATCTTGGACTAATTAAGTTTCTTGGGAGAGCCTTAAGTGCTATCTAATCTCTTAATTAAAATTTTAAAACAAATAGTAAAACGCTTTTAGATGGTGAATGTGTTTTGCAACATCAAGCCTCGACAATTAGGCCTTATAGTCTAGATTCAATTTTTTGCTTTTGTTAATTGTTTAGTGTGTGTTTAGTTCTACTTTAGAAGTTTTGTGCAAAATTCTTTGAATTCCTTAGGCTAGGAAATATTTGGTATATAAGCAATCCAAGTGATTCACCTCTCTTTCCTAGAAGAGAATTCAAGAAGTTTGCTATCTACTTCTTCTTTAGAATTTCTTAGTTAGAATTTGGTTTTCTAAATAAAAAATCCAAAAATAGTAATCATGTCTAGGCAACCCTTCCTACATAGTACAAGTGTTTATGAGGATTGAACTGAGTTTAAAACATGATTCTCAACAACTAAAATCACTTGAATTATGGAGACTATAAGAGGCAACTTACAAAGTGAAAGAACAACTAGAAAAAGGAAGTAAAATTTCTCTCTTGGAGGAAAAAAAATCAAAGCTTTGAAGAAAAGAGAATAAAAAGTCCAAAATAAGCTCAAAAGTAGGAGTAATTCTAGCAAGGGGTCTATAAGTGGTGCTTCAATCTATGAGGAAGAGGAAAGGCTAAGATTAGGAGACTATTATCAACAACATTCCCACTTTAAGAGACAAAGAAGAGATCTTACTCCTAAAAGAAGTTAAAGGTTACTTGTTTTGCCTTACTTTCAAGGCAAGGAGGATGTTAAAGCTTATTTGGATTAAGAGATGAAGGTGGAGAAACTCTTTGCTTGTTGTTAGCACAAATAGACTGGATGATTTGATGCTTGAAGATTTGATGAAGACACATGAAGCCATTGCCTTGGAACATGTTGGAACCATGCTTACATTGATAAAGATGTGGAGATTTGATGTTTCATGAGTTGATCAAGCCTTGTGTGCGTGTTGTATATCTGGATTATTCATGTGGAAAACAAGCTTGAGGAATTGTATTCATGTTGTAGACCATTTTGCACTAATTAGATGTATAGGATCTTAGTTGTGTCTTTTAATATATTGAAAATTTTCAACAGGTTAAGTGGTGTCTTTTAATATGTTGAATGAGTTTTCAATAGATTAAAAGGTTTGCTACAGTAGTCTTAACTGATACATATTCAATTAGTTGATTTATTTTGTAATCAACTGATTTCACTTAAGTTAAGTGAAATCAACCGATTAATTTGAAAATCAATCGGTTGAATTTCGTAACAGTTTGACTATAAAGGCTGTATTTTTCTAAAGAGAGCTAAGAAAAGCATTTTTTAGTGCGAAAACTGTTTGGAATCTATGAAACTCTCTCTCTTTCATGATCATACAAATGTGTAGCTGTTGAAGATTGATCTTGGATCATTCTTAGAGCTTTGGCTTGGTGTTTATGCTTGAAGAAAGTAGTTTTGGTTGGCAAGGTTGTGCCATCACTGAGGTTTGGTCTTTCTCAAGCTTTTAGGTTGTGCTTGGTGGTTTTCGAGGTGTGCAAGAGGTGTCTTTCTATGGTGGTGTGATTATTGTGTGATTCAAAAGTTATTATGTGGTGTTCTTGCATATTTTTAAAGTGTAATGTTGTAAACTTTGTAAATCTTTTGAAATAGTGCAAAGTCAAGCTCGGGTTGCCTTGACTAGAGATGGCAAATAAACCTGTCCCCGTGGGTATTGCCCGAACCCGTCCCCGTTTTGACGGGGAATCCCCGCATTGACTGGGTATGGGTATGGGTATGGGGAATCCCCGACTTTTTCAGTTGGGTATGGGGATGGGTATAGGGATGTACATATACCCGCCATAATACCCGTCCCCGCCATATCTCCATTCTCGTTTAAATTATTAAAATATTCACAATTAATCAAGTAACCCCTATATATATATTTTTTTTTCTATTTTTTTTTCTTTTAATTATTTCATTTGTCATGAAACTCATTCTCATCTCAAATATATTTTTTATCTTATCATAACCTTTATGTA
>Ga0214543_1001604_pt1 | contig 44051 bp, 18 predicted proteins | sample CNSS2metaG_FD_160094 | JGI IMG/M metagenome (GOLD analysis project Ga0214543, IMG submission 160094) | Root nodule microbial communities from cowpea collected in UCLA plant growth center, Los Angeles, California, USA - CNSS2 | ecosystem: Host-associated > Plants > Roots > Nodule | place: USA...
AATTTGGTTCCTATATTTGTTATTTTTGTTCAATTAGGTCCCAATTTTTGTTAACATTAACCAATTTGGTCCCTCTCCAAATTAAAACCAAATTTAATTTTTATATTAAAATTCACATGTGGCACACTACTGGGTTGACACGTGGACATTTAAAAAAAAAATCAAAAAAAATCAAAATCAAATCAAAAAAATTCAAAAAAACCACAAAATGACACGTGGCACGCTTCTGGGTTGACACATGTACATTTAAAAAAAATTAAAAAAACTTTAAAAAAAAACACAAAGTGACATGTGGCAGTCACTGTTCATGGTCATTAATGATTTAAACGGTGTTAGCAAAAAAGGACCTAATTGAACAAAATTGACGAAAATTATGACCTATTTGAACACAAAACCAAAATTAGGACTTATTTGAAAAAACTTGACGAAAATTGGAACCAAAAAGGTATTTTAACCTTTTTTATTCACCTGAATAAAATTGAGTATGTTGAAAGATAAGAGATATGATATATGAGATAAGAGATATGAGACAAGAGATAAAATACAAGAGATAAGATATAATATATAAGAGATGAGAGATGAGAGATAAGACATAAGAGACCATAAATAACAAATAACAGATAAAACATAAAACATAAGAGATAAGACATGAGATATAAGATATACGAGATATGAGATAATAGATACAAGATAAAAGATAGGAGATAAGAAAGATCATAAATATTATTTTGGTTTCAAGGCACCCGACAAGGTTAAGTGATATGAGAAAATAGATAAGAGATAAGAGATAAGAAATAAATGACAAAGGATAAGTGATAAGCGATACACGATAAGAAATAAGTGACAATTGATAAGAGATAAGCGATAAGAGGTAAGTGATAATGATAAATGACAAGTGATAAGTAATAAGTGATAAATGATAAGTGATTACTGCTAACTGATAAGTGATAAAGGATAAGTGATAAGCGATAAGCGATAAGGGATAAACGATAAGCGATAAAGGATAAACGATAAGCGATAAAGGATAAGTGATAAGAGGTAATGGATAAATGATAAGGGATAAGGGACAAGGGATAAGGGATAAGTGATAAGTGATAAGTTATAGGTAATATGTGATAAGTGATAAATGATAAGTGATAAGTGATAAATGATAAGTGATATGTGATAAGTGATAATTGGTAACTAATAAGAGAGAAGAGTTAAGACACAAGAGATAAGAAGAGATAAGAAATAAAAGATATTGTTGCAATCGAAATCACGACGGGATGACCAATTAAAAATAAAATTTTTAAAAACTGAATTTGGAGTCATCATCATAGTTTATTCTGATAAAGTATGAAAAAATCAAAAAGATAAGATAGAGTTTGCAAAAACCTAGATTTTGGGTCTGAGAGTTGGTTACCCTTGGGGAAGGTATTAACAATCCACAAGGATGTGGGTTTTTTCGAAATGTTTATTAAAAAAAACAACAATAAAAGAATGTAGAAAAGAAACAAAAATATTTTTTATTAATCCTCACTCCTACGTAGTATATCCATTTATAATGGAGAATCAATGTTACATAGTTCATTATGAAAAAACTATTTGAATAAATATTTGGTTTTTCATTTTTTTTTTAATTTTGAAAACTTTTTTATACATTTTTAATATTTTTAATTATTTAAAAATAAGTGTCATGCGACGCGAACGACCGGAAAGACATAAAAAATAAACAATTTTTTTTTGTTATATATATATATATATATATATATATATATTAAAAATGAGTGTCATGCGATGCTCAGACCAACTCTAAAAGAAATAATATTTTTTTTGATGATTTTTAGAGTAAAATATTTGTGAATAATAGAAAATAATGTCCTCAACATTAAATGCGAAAATTATGCGTAAAAAAGTGGAAAAAAACGCATGTATAATATTAAAACAAAATATAATAAAATTTGTGAATTTAATAAATAAATAAATAAATAAATAAAAGCGAGTACCTTGCAAACTCTTGAATTCTTCTTCTTTTGTATCAATCTCACTTTCTTTTAATTTACATTACAATTACCTCTTCTCCTCTCTCTCTTTTTTTTTTCTTTTTTACTACCTCCTTTAATATGTTTTTTTTTATTATTTCAAAAGAGGGATAAAAAGGACGTGTGTATGTGTGAGTGGGAATGTGAAAAAATTGCAGAAGCGTTGAGATTATTATTTTTTATTCCTTTTCATATTACAAACTGTGTATTTATATCCACACATTGCATTATAATACCAATGTATAACAATACATTACCATAATCAAATCACAACAAATCATGGCACAATATCAATCATCATCAGTAATATTGATTCTAATTGTTAGAAGAGATGTTGCTTCAAATTATTAGAATCATATCACTATTTCATGAACAAAGGGTAGAAAATCAAAGAATATAGATGAAAATATCTTGGGTTATTAGACTCACGAAAAGATACAATATCAATCATAATCAGTAATATTGATTGTAATCGTTAGAAGAGACATTGTTTTTAATTATTAGAGTCATATCATTATTTCATGAACAAAGGGTGGAAAAATCAAAAGAATATGTGTGAAAATATCTTGTGTTATTGGACTCATGAGAAAGAGTGTGATAATTAAAAACAAATTTGGCTCTTCCTTATTTTTTTTTCTTTGTTTTGTCTCTCTCTTTTTTGTCTTTTTTTTGCTAAAATTAAAATTTGAAAATCTTTGAAGAATATTTTATTTAACCATTTTTTATTTACAATTAACTAAAAATCATTTTTTATTTCTTTTTTATTCACCCGGACGAAATTGGGTGTTGACAGGTATGAGATAAGAGATACTAAATAATATAATAGATAAAAGATAAAAGATAATAGATAAGATAGATATAACATATAAAATATAAGATATAAGAGATAATATATGGAACCATGAATGTGTCAAATGGTGTAAATAACTCCAATACTAATATGAAACACGTTCGACACGTCAAAAAAAGTTAACATAATTGGGTTAAAATGACTACGTTCGACACGTCAAAAAAAGTTAACATAATTTTGGGTTAAGATGACTACGTTCGTTCATTTTTTAAATTTATGACCAAAATATATCAAAATTTTAAACATGATCAAATTTTAATGTTTTGTCAAAATTCATGGACTAAAATTATACTTAACCTTTTAAAATATAACAAAAAAATTCTAAAAAGGAATAATATTCAATTTTATTTAATTTAACGATAATATATTAAAATTTTAGAAAATGATGCACCGTTACGAGTTGTATTCCTACTAACACAAATTCTTTCTAAAAATATGACAGAGAGAAAAAGAATTAAAACATTTGCACTAATTACAAAAATAGTAAACATGAAAACTACAATAAAAGCTGTCAGAATAAAAAGCTATAGAAATTCAAGAGATGGATAACATACCATTCAACAAATCTTGATAAAGGAAACTTGAGAGATGTCTTAGTAGCAATACAAGAACTAGAAAGTCGATTGTATGTATTGGAAAATTCAAAGTTTGAAATGTTTTTAAAGTTATTTTCCCTTCAACTTCATCATATTACTTAACGTGTACGTATAAAGTCCATAAGTTTATAAAGTACTAACCACAATCAAGATTAACCCCAAGTCTAATCTCATCCATTTTATTCATTGTCCCATCGTGTTTTGGATAAGTTGTCACATAATGCATTGAGATGACATGAAATTGTTGTGGCGGACATTTATCCAAATGGGCAGCGTTAAATCAAAGGAGAAAAATATATAAATATAAGTAAATTATCCAAAAATTGAAAAAGGGCATACACCTGTTCTGAAGTGAGCAATTTAATAACGACTGCTCAGTAACATGGATATAGTTGTTCCAAATTTAGAAATAAATAATTTTTGCGCCACTAACTTCATTATAAAAGCATATAAATAAGCAAGGAGACCGTCTAAAGGAGAAAATTCTACACAGAAACAGTTACAAATATTTTTGTAAAATTAAATTACTTTATATCTAAATCATATTTTTTTAAAAATTGATATAAATTAAATTAAGATAAAAGAAATTATATTTTATTCAAAGATCTTTTAAGGCTAGTGTGAATGAATTCTATCCTGAGTTTAATTTTAAACAATCGTGAACACAAATTTTTCAATAACAGTTGGTTGAAAACTATCTTAAAAATATTTTTTTAAAATAATTATTACAAATTTCTACATTCTTTTAAGAATCCGTACTTATCATGCATTATAATTCTTTATTAGATAATAACAAGCGACTTTCCGCTAATGCTGAGGATAAAGCGATAACATTTTAATCATGAAATAAAACAGCCACCATTAAAAATGATTACAAGTCGCGCAAAGGGACAAGGGACACTGCCGCTGCTAACCATCTACACACCCTGTACCTCACGTTCATCTCAGGAATCCAATGCATACTGGACCACACGATTTTGACGCAAAACGACACAACACATAACATCACATAACACTAATACAGGCACTAATAATGCACATGACAAATATTACGACGCTAATAACCCTAATTAATTAATTAAACTAATAAACATAAAATCCACGGGGATGAAATGGATCAACGCAGAAACATATTTGCCGTGGCCATAATCGGTTGCGTCGGATGAGGAATTTGCCACGGCTTGAGGAGAGGATCTGGAATATCGGGAATCTCAACGGATAGACCTCCGACCTCTTCAGCGATTTCAAGGATAGAGTTCAAGAAGCGCAATCGTTCGGTCAGTTCCAGGGTCTGAGCCCTCAGAATGCTGTTTGCGGCTTCGGTCTCAGCGCACGCTTCTTCCTTGGTCTTTATGTTCTCGACAAGCTTCTTGTTCGCGCCTTGCAATTTGCTAACCTCATCGGTCAAATCCTCCAGCTGTTTCTGCTTCCTCATCCGCGATCGCCGCGCGGATTCGCGGTTCGACAGCATCCTCTTCCGCTTTCTCTCGTCGATTTGCGGATCTCCTGCTTCAGATCCAGAGCTCGTCGCCGAACGTTGAATCGATGCCATTTCCGACAAGGAGATGGGATTTGATTTGATGACAGAACAAAATTAAAAAAAAATAAAAATGAAAGCTGACGGAAATAGGAATTACAGATCTAATTAATTGTTGGAATAATAGAACAGTAATTAACAACGGAGACGGATCTAATTAATCACGGATTTGAGAGAGAGTTCATGAGAAAACATAGAACCAGTACAGAAACACAACGGAGAACGAGTGCAGCAGACGAATTCGACGCATAGCGTGTGTCATAAAAATTCGGAAAACATTGGTGTGTTTTGCAGAAGGCCTATACTCTCATAACACAATTGAAACTCAAGCGAGTCCTGATTTGGGGCAAGAAAACCCTAGATCTGAGACAGATCTGCTCCGGAGGGACTAATTGAATTTCTGAAACGAGATAAGACAAAATGAAACAAATGGGGGAAACCGGCGAATGAGAGGTTGTTGGCGAAAGAGAAATGGGGGACAGAAGAAAAATGTGTGAAAAGGGTTATGATAAAGAAGGTGATAATTGAAGGTGAGGTTAGTTTTTATAGAAAAAAGAGCGAAGGGTCGGCAGTGTTTAATTATTAGAAAAGGAAAATTTCAATGAATGCCAATTTCCGGGTGCCTGAGAGGAGCCTCATTGCTTGCGCATGCAATGACGACAGTTGTTCCACCGTAAAATCCTGTGCAACTTTTACCTCTTCTTTTTGTTGCGGTAGATAGTTGAAATACGGGTAGACGGTAATAACAATAACTAAATAAAATTAAGTTACCTTAGTTATTATGTCTTTAGTAGTTAAATTATTTTATAATCAGTTAGAGGATTTTAATTTGTTCTATGCAAGGGATAATTTTTATTTTTATATAGTTAAATTTAAAATTTTTACAGCATCAAAAGAATATTTACAACAAATAAAACCAAATTTCATAATTTTACAAGTATTATAAGTAATACTTTCAATTTAAAGTATGTATATTAAAATTTTATTACTGGAAAACACTGTTTTAATTTTTTAAACCGTTAAATTAATATTAAAATGCAATTTCAGTCTCTCTTTTTTGTATGATTCTTTTCTTTTTAAAATAGAAATTTCTAATTTTAAAATTAAAAAAAATAGTGAGTATTAATTCAACTTTCACTAAAGAAACAAAAACTTTGATATATATATTTCTACGTTACTTTATCGAAAATCAATAATTTCTTAAAAAATACTATAATATTGGAAACCTTTTTTAACGTTAACTTCTTCTTTTTAAAATTATTAAAATATACCTACAAATCATATTATTCAAATAGACCTTATAGTCGAAATTCGTCATCGGGAAAGATGAATTCTGACCTTGCACCTTGGTACCTGAAAAACAGATCGAAATTCAGTTGAACGGAACCAATTTTTTGCCATATTTTCCATTTTTTCAGAAAATGAAGAAAAATAAGATAAAACTAATAAAATGTAAAATAAATAATAATAAAAAGGTTACATTGGTCTTTTCATTCTGATTAAAATAGTTTAAGTATTTTTTTTTCTTGATTAAGTCTCATTTTAATAAAAAATTAAATTAATTAGGTTATTATTGTTAAATTCATATAACAATAATAACCTAATTTTTTCTTTAATTTTATTAAGAAATTAAAACTAAAAATACATATATTTATTTGTTAAAAAAATAAAATTTGTAAATATTTAAAAACAAAATTATCTAAAAATTTTAAAATAAGTCACATTTTCACATAAAAAAAATAACAAATTAAGTTTGTATAAAAGTATAAGTCTCATCTTTTGAATACGGAATTATTGTTTTAAATTTTGTTCTTTGAACCTAACTTGACATGTTTCATTATTTTGGTAATATTTTTAAAATATGTCTAGATATATAATTTTGAGAAAAAAATTATACTATTTGATAAAAAAAACTAAACAAGGACAAAGATGAGACATATGATTGGAATTAAAAAATATAATTATAAATTGGCTTTAGACTTGTAAATTTATTTTAAGGTTAAATATGTCTTTATATTTTTTTAATTTATCAAATTGATATATCTTTGTATCAAAGTTTTTCAAATTTTAAAAATAAATGAATATAATGATTTTAATATAATTATGTTTAATCTTATTGATGTGTCAAACATATTTCCAAACGTGTATTTGAACAATAATATGTTGAATGATATAAATAATTTAAATGAGAGATGCATTTTACATGTAAAAAATAATTACTATTATTTGACTAAAAGAATTATATTTTAAATTTAAGATCAAGATATATCAAAATTTCAGACAAATATTTATTCTAATTTTGCGTTTAAAATAAATGGTTAAAAATATATTTAACTCAACAAATAATGTAATGTTATCTTGTAATTCTTTGTTGTGAATTTGGAGGAAGAGGTTGAATTTTTTTTCAGCCTTTAATAATTTGTGTCACATTGATTTATGTCGTGGATGATATCAACAACTTGAATTGAAAATCAATAACTAATTCATTAATTATTTTAATAACTAATTCATTAATTATTTTGTTAACTAATTCATTAATTATTTTGTTTACTATATAGTATATGTTTCAATAATGGTATGAAACAGCTAATCAAAAGTACAGTTGCATTGGATGATTATTGTTTGTAGGGATACATATATAATATATGTAAAAGCATTTATATGTAAAAAGCATTACCATTTTGACTTTCCATAATAATTTCGTATTAGATAAGTCATTTGAAGTGAAGTATTACTCTTACATAAATTATGGGACTAAGGTTTGCGGAAAAGTTTGCAATAAATGGATTTAAAATATAATAATTTTTTTGTATAAATATTTTAATCTTCGCATACAATCAAATCATGCTATTACAATAAATTATAATATGTTTTTAAATTTTAAATTTTTTATATAAAATTTAATTTTGTTATTATTTCAAATTTTAAATTATTTTTACCTTAAACTTTATTAATAAATAAATATAATTCTCATAATAAATATTTATTTATATGATGTTGTCACATGTATACCATTTGTTGACATGTGAAAATAGAAAAGAGGTTTTAAAGAACACTCGAATTATTTTTGTCCTTCTTTTATGCTTTAACTTATTTTTTATATTTTTAAAAGAATTATTAATATAACACCATTCTCTATTTTAAGTTTTTTAAACACGTACATTCGCAAACCCCACCTATATATTAATTCTAGGTCTATATATATTGTTATGTTTTTTATATCTAAATAAATTTATATCCATACACATGAATTTGTAAATTGGTTCAGATGAACGTTTTCTTCTTTAATCTTTGTTCGTATATTTCAACATCAATCTTAAGAGTGTGTTTGGATAGACTATTTTAATGAAGCAATTCATTTTTTTGAAGAATTTAGATTTCTATGTAATGAAATGCTTTGTTTGGATAGAGAAATTAAAAAGCATTTCAAATATAAGCATTTTTTTGAAAGATTTCAATTAGCTAAATTAGTAGAAATTCAAATACCCTCAAAATAGGTGAAATTTGAAATTCTTCTCACTCAACCTTACATTCTAGACGATCTAGATGGGCACGACGATGCAGACATGCCCGACGACCCGGACGGGCCCGACAACCCGAACGTGCCTGATGACCCAAACGGGCCCGACGATCCGAACGTGCCTGACGACCCGAACGGGCCCGACGACCCGGACAAGCCCGACGACCCGGACGTGCCCGTTGACCCAAACGGGTCCGATGACCCAAACAAGTATGACGACCCAAACGGGCCTGACGATCCAGACAGGCCCGATGACCCAGACATGCCTAACGACCTAGACGAGCCAGACAACCCGGACGAGCCCGACGACCTGGACGGGCCCGACGACCCAAACGAGCCCGACGACTCAGACATGCCCGATGATCTGGAAGTGCGGGACGATGCGGACAGGCCCGACAACCCGGACGAGCCCGACGACCCGGACAGGCCTGACGACCCAGACGGGCGCGACAACCTGGAAGGGCGCGACGACCTAGACAGGCCCGACGACTCAGATAGGCCTGACGACCCAGACGAGCCCGATAATCGGACATGAACGATGACCTAGACGGGCCCGATGACACGAACGATCCCGACGATCCAGACGGGCCCGACGACTCGTACGTGCCTGACTATCCGGACCGGCCTGACGGTTTGAAATGGCCCGTACGAGTTGTCGGGCCTGTCCGGGTCGTTAGACGTGTGCAATTCGTCGGGCCCATCCGATTTCTCGGGTCTATCCTAGTCGTTGGACTCGTTCGGGTCTTCGGGCTCGTTCGGGTCGTCAAACCCGTCCGAGTATTTGGACTCATCCGGGTATTCGGACCCATCCAGGTATTCGGCCCCGTCCGGATTGTCGGGCTCATCCAGGTCATCGGGCCCGTCCAGGTCTTCGGTCTGTCCAAATCGTTGGGCCCGTCTTGATCGTCGGGCTCGTTCGGGTCGTTGGACCCGTCTAGAGCATTAGGCCAATGACCTAGACAGGTTGGACCGGGCCATATTGACGAACTTGACGGCACAATCGTGTAGTATGGGCCGTCAGGCCTTTAGATCATCGGGCCACCCAGCCTGTTTGGGCTTCCCAGTCGGTCCAGCTCGGGTGGGTCATCAGGTCTAACCAATTCGGTTGCGTAGTTGGGTCTGCCCGACCCATCTGGGTTGTCAAGCATGTTTTCAAATTTATCATGTACTGAAAGCATAATTAAGCGTAAAATAAATATTGTTAAAATTAAATTTTATCTCACAATAAATTCAATTTTTTTTTTTCAAACAAGAAATTGAAATGTAAGGTATTTTAATTTCCTTATCCAAACAAATTATTTAAAAAATGAATGAAATTTAATTACAAGCAATTCAAATACAAAACATTTCAATTTCTAAGCATTGTTAAAATGTTCCATCCGACCACAACGTAAGGGATATTTTAATTTATTTAGTGATTAATAATTTTCCCTGTATAGATGTGTGATTCTTTTAGGTTTATGGTAAAAAACGTTTGCTTACTGCTTTTTACTTCACCTAATAAATAATAGTTGTTTTATTACAATTTTTTTAAAGTCTCATTTAAAAGACATTCCTCAGTTAGTTTTTGTCATATTTGCTTAACCTTTTCAAAATAATAAGTTGTACAGAATTTAAAATTTAAATAAAATGAAAAGGATGTTTTGAATAGACTATCACGTATTTTTAATTGATTCTTATTCGTAAACAAACTTAAACTTGCTTGTATTTTTTTTTTAAAACACCTAAAAAATATTCACCATTATTTTACATTAGAGATTTTTTTTAAGAGCTTTTAATTACGTATAAATAAATGTATGACGGACAGACAAATTGATCGGACTAGAAGTCATGCCAGGAATTATAGGCAAAATATTTACTTGCCCAATATTTTTAATCCTCTAATTTTAAATCATATTTTTATCATGTTTATATATATATAAAAAAAAAACAAGGAAAAAAGATCCATTACTACAGCATATGGGAATCTGAAATTCTCGACGTTTGGAGAGGGCGCAGTGAATAATGTTACAGAACCATAACTGAAAAAGTCTCTACAGCATGCATTGGATGCAAATTATGCAAGGAACAGCTATTCCGATAAAGACGACAACGTTTCATTCGTCGTTCCCTTATTAATTCGAAGATTGAAGGAGAAGCGTTCACCGTCTCACTCCGATTCTACCAACAAGGCACAAAAAAGAAGCCATGGATATCGACGAGACACTATTGGACGAGAAAGCAAGAAGAACGAGAGATCTGCTTGCCAGTTTCTACTCTCCAATCCCTTCAGGGTCCTCCAACAATCCTTTTTCCAAACACATTCCACCAGATGACATCAATTCCTCTTCCTTCCAACCTGATCAGTACATGAAAATCATGGTACATGTAGTTATTCTTTTCTATTTTTCGAGATTGAATGGCATTATACTCTCGTTTACGCTGATGAATGCGACTGTGATCTGTTGACATTTAAACAATCGCTTTGAAGGCGCGAAAGTGCAATTTGGAAGGTCTACTCCAGAAGCACGTTGAAATGGTAGCTGAAATAAAGAATCTAGATACTGACTTGCAAATGCTCGTCTACGAGAATTATAATAAGTTTATCTGCGCAACAGATACTATAAAGAGGTAGAGTCTTTGTTACACTGTATTGTGAAAATTTGTTCTATCTTATAACGTTCGTCTTGCTATATATATGTGTGCGTGTGATTTTTTTTTAACGTACGATTTACTTTGGAGAAAAGAAGACCAGAGTAGTTTTCTTGTCAAACAGGATGCAGAGTAATATTTTAGGGATGGAGGAAAATATGGAACAGCTTCTTGAGAAGGTAAGCATTTACAAATTTATTAATAGATTGATTGATCGAATATGAAACTAAAAGAGTTTTTGAGTTTCTAAATTATATTCAAACATATCCTTAATCCGTTTTGAGATTTATTGTTTTCACTTTTCACTCCTCGAACTTTCTTGCTGTCAAGAAAAAAAAAGATGTACAAGAATTCATGAGTATTCCACGTTTTTTTCCCGGTGCAGATAATGTCTGTACAATCAAGGAGTGTCAGCGTTAACACTTCTCTGTGCGAAAATAGGGAGCATATAGAGAAAATGCATCGGACGTGCAATCTTCTTCGTAAAATTCAGGTATCAAAGTTATGACTCTGCCTCGCAAAGTTTTTGATGGAATTCATATACTTTTTCCTTATTCGCGAAGGTTATGTTTTACACAATTTTCTTCGTTGTGGATGAGCAGTTCATATATGACCTACCTGATAGATTAGGCAAGTGCATCAAGGCTGAGGCCTATGCAGATGCAGTCAGGTTCTACATCGGTGCAATGCCAATTTTTAAGGTCCTGTTTGGCTGATATTATTAATGATTCAACCTGTTTGGCTGCTTCTACGGTTTTATACACCTTTACCTCACACACTCGGACAGATTATTTTCATATAATGTAAAAGATAGGCCTCAGATGAGATATCTTTCTTTTCCTTTTTCCCTCTTTACTAGGCCTATGGAGATTCATCATTCCAAGATTGTAAGCGAGCATCTGAAGAAGCAATGGCTATCATAGTAAAAAATTTGCAGGTATAGTTCTTTTACATTTTTATACATTTTATCTTCAGCTTGGTACATGCCCATTGTTAGATAGAATTTGAATAAGAAACTCATGATAACATTGGGTTAGATTAGATTATATTAGATTAGCTTGTTTTATCCTTCCTATTTAAACCAATCTTCTAAACATGATCTAAGAGCTAAGGAGTGCAGTGAACTCAAAGTCTCTAATAGTATGCTTAATAGAATAAACAACTGATGGTTATTATGTTTTGAGAAGTTTTACTTCATAATTTGACATTTTTTTCTCTAACCAGGGAAAAGTATTTTCTGATTCTGAATCAATGCAAGTGAGAGCCGAGGCTGCAGTTCTCTTGAAACAGTTGAATTTTCCTGTCTGTACTATTCTCTTTTCCTTAAAACATTTTGTACCGTGTTATCTGTTGAGGTTTTGTTTATTTTTCAATACTTGCAATAAACGGGAAAATTATATTCTTGTGTAAAAATCCATTTTTTCTTCCATTTTGTGAGAGTTGCAGGGACCGAACATGTCTCGTTTTCTCTAATACTGCTGTCCCATTCTCTGGAGAGAAATAACCTCGTTAGTGTTATCCTATGTGTTACTAATTCAGGCCATAGAATGATAAGTTCAGTTTATTAACAGGTGGACTATTTGAAGACAAAGCTACTAGAGAAGTTGGAGCTTTCGCTTACAGACGTGCAGTTTACCCCTGAAGTAACGAAGAATGAGTATCCCTCTGCTCACGAGGTAAGCAGTTCAGAGTATTATCCTTTGTCTAATGCACTTTTCTTCAAAATCTTATACATGTTTTTATCTGCTATACTATTATTATCTTTGTTCGGTTAAGATTTTGTTCAAATGCTACGTTGTGTGCGGCTCTTGTATGTAGCTCTTATTAAATGGTCATTGTTTAGGTCATCCGTCCCCTTGGTGTGACAACACACAAACGACATTAAGATTATGTGTTTTAGAAAAGCGTCTATGGTAAGATATAGATGGTTTGGTGAAGCGACACAGGGATATGAGATAGTCATGTTGGGTAATAAATTCTTGTAGAATATATAATTCGTCACAATATTTGGGAATATAGCTGATTCATGTGCAGAAAAAGGATATCAGTCGCTAAAAATGATTAAGTAGAGGACATAATATCCAGGATTGATGCTGTCAAATTACTTGTTAAGAAATTAGGCCATAATGAATTAGTAACTTCGTTTGAAAATAATTCTTTTATAATTTTAGTCTTCGCACATTGCTTAAGAATGTCAGTAAATATTCTCAATTTCAAGATAAAAATAAAGGTCAATGCTTTGAACTGTATTACCCTGGTATTAATTCCATTACTGCTCTCTTATTCCAATTAATTGAGATACCAAATGACAATGATAAACTTCAAAAAAGTAACTAACAAGTTATTGGTTTTGTAGTAAAAACAAACTAAAACTTTTGAAGCGACAAATATTTTGAAAGGGAGTAGAGAGTAATTTTTATTATAAGATGAATTTTACTAAATTCATAGAGTCACCCATCCTGCAATTAAGTGAGACAAAGGTTTAGTCATTGTAATCTGTCTGTTAAAAAATAATTATCGGGTGAAGGAGGGGTGTTGCTTCATGCTATTATTATCTTCTTTGGTAGTTATGGTTAGATGACTGATGAATTCAGCGTACGGTTCTGTCCCTATTTCCTAACACAGGCAGCCATTAACGAGTTCGTGGAGGCCATTCGCGCATTTCGTGTAATATTTCCAGATTCAGAAAAACAATTAGTTAAACTTGCTCAAGACCTACTGACCAAGTTAGGATCTTTATGTTACAATGCAAAGTACTGTCGAATTTAATACATTACATAAAATTTTCATTATATGCAAATTAACATTTTAATTGTTATTCAGGTACTTTCTAACTATAGACGCGTATGTAATGACACGGATTTGTTCGGAAGATCTACTTGGTGTTCTTAGTAAGTAGTGTGATTATGTTACTACGTCACTCATTGATATGTTAATGTAGTTTCTTACATTAACTGAACAAACTTGTTTTCATTTTTCGATTCCTATTAATTTTTTTATAACCATCATACAAAAATTATTATGATTCCTGTAGGACTGATTTTGTGTAATGATAGTTGTTTTGTTAAAAAAGATAGCCAAGTTTAAAAGGGATGAATTGAACTCCCTTCATAATTTTAAAAATCTTTTAATTTTAGAATGAAAAGGTTTATAAACTAAATTTGACCAGAGGATTTAAGATTATCATTTTCCAGATATTTGAAATCAGAGATTAATGCTGCTTAATCACCAAACTAGAAATATCAAGTTATGCTATTGTATGCGTGAACAAAAGTTACACAAAACTGATTGATTCAATTAAAATGCAGAAACAGGAAGAAATAAGATAGTTCACTAAACAAAATTAAATTGAGTAGAGGAGAAAAATTGCATACACACTTTTTTATACTAATTCACTCTTCACAGAGCTACATTTAGTTTGCCTAGCCACATTAGCTAGGTTTCCATTGAACAAAAAGTTTATAACACTTAATACACAAGAACACACTCAAGAACACCACTCTTGCACCCTACAAAATCTATTCTTGACACCAATAACACCATGTTACTGAGCTGTCAGTGAAAAATTTATTCAGAAACAACTAAAAACACATACAATAAACAAAAAACAAGGAACAATATTGCTTGATTACAGAAACCAGTGCATAGCAACATAGTTTCTGGTGAGAAGAACTCAGTTTACTTTTTCAAAATGATTAATTTAAACTCGTTTCTGCCCCTAAATTACTCTCTCTCTCTCTCTCTCTCTCTCTCTCTCAAGATTGCAAAGAATTTAAGAAAAAATTGCTCAAAAGTTGTATCATAATAAGTCAGAGTAAGAGAGTTAATAGATTCAAACGGTTCATTATATGTTAATTTCACTTACTAGTGAAATTAATGCATTAAAACTATGTTTTAACAAATTAAAACAGACTAGTCTAAACCTTTTGAAAGCACAAAAAAGTTTAATCTACTAAAAAGTAGTTTTAATATATTAAAAACTTCTCCTCAGAACAGATCATGATTCTAAGTAATTTTAATAAATCAAAATGAATATTTAATCAATTAAAATGTTTTATATCAAATAGATAAGAACATTTTAATATATTAAAATCATCTCTTTAATCAATTAAAATTTTCTTATTACCAAATTAAGCTCAAAAGTAGTTTCAAGTGACTTTATAAATTCATTTATCAGATAAAATCATCAAAGTGAAACCCAGCGAAGATATACTCTGATCTATGCAACTACTTATAATGAAAATACATTTTCTAAACCCGTCTTTACTCTTCAATCTTCAAGACAAGATAAATTCTCTAAACATCTAAGTCTTTAGTCTTTAATCTTCAAGACAAGACATGTTTTTACAAGGTTGTATTAATAAAATCTTCACATCTTCATCAAAGTGTGTACAGTACAGCAGGAACCTCAATAATCTCAACATGTTTAACTCAACATATGCAATGCGTTTTTTCTATTCTATTTGATGATTTATTGCAACAGAGTGTATACTCAATGATATCTTGCATAAAGCATTAGACTTTAAGGAAAATTTCGTCATGATCTCCATTTATTGCAGCTGTATAGATATTTGCTAAATCAAATTAATTAAAAGAGATATCTTCTATGATATCATGCTTTTAAAACGCTATAATTGTGTTCTCAAGAAATATTTCCAAAGCTAACATTAATATAAACAAAGTTTTTGGATCTGATTTTGTTGTCTTCAAATGTGTAATTTCACTTGGGAACAGGAGTTATCTGGAATGACGTGCTCCGATTGGTTGAAGTCTTAGAGGATATCTCTCTCTCTAATCATTCCCTTGAGGTCATCTATCAATGTTTTAGCTCCACTTTGATTTTAATCAATAAATTTTGCTTTTCAAGTCAGCATTCTCTTTTTCTCTTCACAATACAATCCCAATGAAAGTTCCAGTTCAAAAAAGGAATTTCATCCAAAACATTTCCAGGCTACCAAGGATGCTGTCAAGCTGTATATTAGAAGTGCATTTTCTCATCTAACGCAAGACATCTCAGGTTAGTTCATACGAAACATCTGATTTTAAGCGTAAAAGTTGAAATGTTTACATTGTCACACTATGGGAGAAAGGAGACATAAAATCCTTAGACTGTTTGTGTTAACGATCATAAGCACAGAACGGACAATGCTATGTTGCCAGGGATTCTAGTCTTATAAAGTTTGAAGTTTAATATATATTGGCTGATTTTATTTGGCCACAAAAATAGTTAACAAACAGTTTGTGTAATAGCCATTATCTGAGTTAGCTTCTGTTTGGTAGATCACCTCTTAAAAGTGCTGAAACGGGGTGGAGCAGAGGAGTACTCATTGGAAGTTGCCTTAGATGCTAGCATCAAAGCAGTTTTCGACGGAGGCAGAAACGTTTTGCTGGTAAACACATTGGTGTACCTAGACACGTAGAAACAAGATCATCTTTATGCATGTATAAACACATAATATCGTTGTTAAAAAACTCACATCAGTTGTGTTTTGTGTTGTTTAGTTTATGTTTAATCTTTCTCTCGATTATTTCAGGATATCCACAAAATTCTAGATGACAACTTAGAGATTGTAGATAAACTAAGAGAGTTAATAATTGATTGGGTTCAACAAGGATATCAAGATTTTTTTAGGGAACTTGAGGTTCAGTTCCTTTCGTTTTTAGGAAGAAACATTTCTTCAGGTACTCAAACCGAGGGAGCTCAAGTTGACAAAGCCTTTCCTCGCCTTGCTCTAGTGTTGGCCCAACTGTCTGCTTTTATTGGACAAACTGCCATACCAAAAATCACCGAGGCAAGGTTTCACTTGATTGCCTCATATTTGATATTTAATTCCTTGAAATTGAATAATTATTTGGTTAAATTTCCTGTAATATATTCAGGATTTAGCAGCTTCCTTTTGTCATGGAAGTGTTGGAGGTTATGATCATGTACTGTCCTTTGTTCCTGGAGTGATCTCTCAAAAATTTAGGGCAACTGGTGAAAAGTTCTTGCAGCTGGTATATTTTAAACTCCATAATTTTTATTGCAGTATGTACATTTAATATTTATACCCTTATCCCTCTTCCTTCTCTTAGTAGAGTCTCCTCTATTAAAATAGCAATGTACAAGTTCAGTAGCCGTTACAGATTCTTTATTTTATTCTTTTTAGTACATAAAAATGAGAACTCAGAGAATAGCACTTCTCCTGAAGAAGAGGTTCGCCACACCCAATTGGGTTAAGGTACGTATGTTCTTCTTTTTGTTTCAAAAATAAAAATACCAATTTTATCTTTGAAATAATTTGAAAATGAAGTTGTTGCTTTGCTTTGTTTGTTTGCACAGCACAAGGAACCGAGAGAAGTTCATATGTGCGTTGATTTATTTCTACAAGAGGTGGGTACTTTCAAATCAATGTTTTTTTTTTTCCGTCTTTTAAGTTGTTTTGAATTGTTTGAGGATTGTACTCGAAAAGTGATTTTTTTTTTTTTAATTTTTCTGACTGTTTAATACTTATATTTTGATTTATCTTGATGTTACAGCTCAAAATTACGGGTAATGAAGTGAAGCAGATTTTGCCTCAAGATTTGACGAAGCACCGAAGAGCTGATAGTAATGGAAGCTCCGCTTCATCTAGAAGCAACTCTTTCCGGGAGGAGAAGGAAAAGTTGAGTCGCTCCAATATTCAGAAGGGAAGGAGCCAACAGCTTTTGGAAACGCACCTAGCGAAGCTGTTTAAGCAAAAGGTTGAAATTTTCACAAAAGTAGAATATACACAGGTATTGAACAACCATCATGTTAGTGATGCAAAATTTAAATAATTAGTTGCAAACAACTTCTTATCAATCTGTGCTTGCAAACTGCAGGAATCAGTGGTTATGACCATTGTTAAATTGTGCCTTAAAAGTTTACAAGAATATGCTAGGCTCCAGACTTTTAACCGGAGTGGATTCCAGCAAATTCAATTGGATATTCAGTTCTTGAGGACTCCATTGAAAGAAATAGTTGAAGATGAGGCTGCAATGGACTTCTTGCTTGATGAGGTTGGAGAAAATAATGGGTCAACTACTTTCTTTTAATTTCATTATTTATTTATGTTATTTTATTTCACTGTATTTGTGAACAGGTGATTGTTGCCGCTGTAGAGCGATGCCTTGATCCAATTCCTTTGGAGCTCCCCATATTGGATAGACTTATACAGGCAAAACTGGCACAACATCACGATTTAATCTCTCCATAGACGTTTTATTAACAGGACACCAGCTTTTCCCTACACTCTTTTTTTGATAAATTTAATATTTAACCAGTCTTTTATAAAATGAATTTAATATTTAAATAGTATTATAACTTTGTATTGAAAACGTAAATGATTATTTTTATATAATTAAGTATAAAAAATAAATCTTAGTTTTATTTGACCACTTTATCTTTTCTTGATAAACTATAGCATGAAAATGAAAATTGTTGAAACTACTTGGGTTTGTCAGATCTAATTTGTTTACCCATCCTTATTTTTTATCTATGGTCATTGATAAACAAATTACATCATTAACTAATTATGAATGATATAACAGTAATTTTGCAAAAGATTATTAAAAGTAAATAATATCTACGCGTGACTTTATCATTAAATAATAACATAATATTAATGTACTCTAACTATATTCATCCTTAAATATATACCCATACATACTGTATAAGATTCTAATATTATCATGTATAATACATTCAAGGTCTAGATATAATATGTAATAATGTTGTAAGGAGTAATTTACACACACATACAAATAAATATGCATTATATACAATTTTGTGCTCGTGATGTTATCTTAGAGTACGTATGTAATGATTTTGACATGTAAATTTAAAATACATGATTATTAATTAAAATATTAAAAACTAATTAGTCACTATTTAATTTCTTCTAAATAAAATATATTAATAATGATTATAATTTTAAAATCTTATACTTTTTTAATAATATTAAGAAAAGACACTACGTGAACAAAAAATTACTTAGTTAAAATTATAAATTTACGAAAAATAAAGGTATACATTTGAGAAAATTATATGTAGTTTATATTTAAACATAATTTATTCTTTATCCTGTCATTATTTTAATATAAAACATGACAACCCAACAATTTTTTACTTTGTAATATAGTATTAATTTTTTTAGTTTGTAATATAAAATTAATAACAAGAATTAAGAAAAATATAATTTATAATAATATTTTACGGAACATTACACACTTCACTTATACGACTCGAATACTTGAACATAAACGTTACTGTGTAGCCCATCGCAGCATATTCCGAAGGCTGTTCCTTTTCCCGCCAAAACTTGCCTTCTTGTTTATATACTTTGGCGCCCAATTCTCAGACCATTTCCTAGGTATATTTTCCCGCCTTCTTATCTTTCTTCCTCTGTAGCAATCGTTCACCAATCTTCACCACCATGACCACCAAGGATCTTGATTTCAATGCAGACATAGGTAAATCTTTTTTCTTCTTCCGATCTATGTCTTTGGATTAGGGTTATTACCCTAAATTTTATCTTCCTTCTTCCTCTTTCCCTCTTCCCTGTTAAGTTTATTTCAATCTAGGGTTTGTAATCTCTCCCTTTCTTTACCCACTCTCACTGATTTCTTTTCCGATTCGGTTAATTCAATTGTTCTTTCTCCAGCTCTGGCGAAGGACTTCCTTTCCAATTTCGCAGACGCCACTGGCGAAGCTAAATACCTTAATATCCTGGTGGGTTCTTTATTTTTCTCTAATTTTCATTTCTCTCCGATAACAACTATGTTAACTCTGATCTCTTATCTTATTGCTTTTCGTGTTTCAGCAAGACGTTGCAAACCACAAAACTAAAGCAGTTCAGATCGACCTTGAGGACTTAATTAACGTAATACTTGTTACTCTATTGTGCTTCTTATTCAAAACCCACGGTTCTGTTAATTTTTTTTTCTCTGGGGAATTTCAGTACAAGGACTTAGACGAAGAATTTCTTAGGCGTGTTACCGAGAATACTAGAAGGTATATTGGAATTTTCTCCAATGCAGTTGACGAACTCATGCCAGAGTCTACTGAGGCATTCACGGATGATGATCATGACATATTGATGACTCAGAGAACTGATGAAGGAGGGGAAGGTGTTGACGGTTCGGACCCCCTTCAGAAGATGCCTCCTGAAATCAAGCGCTACTAGTGAGATTCCCTCCGTGTTTTGTGCTTTTCTTTGAATTTATATAGCGATTTTATTGTTGTAATTGCAGAAGTTTGTTATTTGTGATGCGACGGTCGTAATATGACATCGTGATTGTATTCCAGTGAGCTTTATATTAAAGCATCTTCGAAAGGACGACCATTTACAATTAGGGAGGTGAAAGCTTCGAACATTGGTCAGCTTGTAAGAATCTCTGGTATTGTGACACGTTGTTCGGATGTCAAACCATTGATGAAAGTGGCTGTATACACGTGCGAGGATTGTGGATTTGAAATTTATCAGGTGATTGATGAAATGACTGCATGAACTGCATATTTTAGACACTAGATTTTATGCCGTAAAAAAGTAAACAAAAGAACTATTGTTTGATATTTGCTTGGTACGATTTCAAAATAGTCCATTACACTTTTTGAAATTCTCTCTGCCCAAACGATTTGATTGCCTGGATCTTAAACAACAATATTTTAAAGATTATAATTTTCTATTAAAACCCCTTAAGGTTTTTGTTACGAATTTATACTTTTTCTGGGGTTATGGCTAGACTATTATGGTACTTACATGCCAGTTGGTTCTTGACGTTGTTATTCTCCCCCTTCCTAAACAGGAGGTAACGGCTCGAGTCTTCATGCCGTTATTTGAATGTCCATCAAAGCGCTGTGATACAAATAGAAGAAAGGGGAATGTTATCCTTCAACTGAGAGCATCTAAGTTTTTGAGATTTCAGGAGGTTTGCTCTCTTGTTGAGTCATCAAAACATATGCATTCACTTTCATTTTTCATATTGTTCTATGTAGTCCATACAATTGATTATTTACTTTAGAATAAGATGGTAATAGATTTATGATATGATTCCAGGCCAAAATTCAAGAATTAGCTGAACATGTTCCCAAAGGTCATATTCCACGAACAATGACTGTCCATTTAAGAGGAGAACTAACCAGAAAGGTTTGGTATTTCCTGCCTATTGGCTTTAAATTAGTAGTTACTTCATATGTTGTCTTGTAGCTGGAATTTAATGGCTAATTAACTGCTGCTGTTTATTAACTTATGCTTGCTGTAAATTGTTAGGTGGCTCCGGGTGATGTAGTCGAATTCTCTGGGATTTTTCTTCCTATACCTTACACTGGTTTTCGAGCAATGCGCGCAGGCTTGGTTGCTGACACTTACTTAGAGGCCATGTCTGTAACTCATTTCAAGAGAAAATATGAAGAGTAAGTTAGTTTTCAGATCTTAATTAGTAATACTGACACCATTTTTTTACTGCCACTTAGTACAGATATTATTGTGGCTTGCTTGAACATAATGAATACACCTATCTAATTTGGGACGTAACAACAGCCGCTTAACAAATTTGTTTTGTCATAGATATGAACTTCGAGGAGACGAGGAAGAACAGATTGCACGATTAGCAGAGGATGGTGACATCTACAATAAATTATCACGATCACTTGCTCCTGAAATTTTTGGACATGATGACATTAAAAAAGCACTGCTTCTTCTCCTTGTTGGTGCTCCACACCGGACCTTGAAGGATGGAATGAAGGTAAGGAACTATGAGAATAAAACAACGAACTGGGTATAAACAACCACAAACTGGGTATAAATAAAACCACGTGCTTACTTAAACTTTGTATGAAAATCAAGTTGAATTAGTTGGGATTAAGGCATAATATCATTGGAAAAATTAAAATTGTATTAGTGGTAAAATTTCACGTATGGAATCACTGTTTTGTCCTCTCCCTTTCACTCTGTTGGCATTGGTCATTTTCCTGTCTTACTTTCTGTGGTTGAAGCTTATTCTACATTGTGCTTTCTAGTGTTTATGCTATACGTGCACATTTACATGTACATGAGTAAACCACTAAATATCAGTCTTCATTTAATTGCAGATTAGAGGAGATTTACATATATGTTTGATGGGTGATCCTGGTGTTGCCAAGAGTCAGCTTCTTAAACACATAATCAATGTAGCACCCAGAGGGGTGTACACCACTGGCAGAGGAAGCAGTGGAGTAGGTCTAACTGCTGCTGTTCAAAAAGATCCAGTGACAAATGAGATGGTTCTTGAAGGTGGAGCATTGGTAATTAATTGCAACCAGTCCTTCCATCCATATATTGTTCTTATATATTTTAGGTTGAGGAAACTAGAAAATTGTGGTCAAATACGCATATGAAATGTTGTCTGTACATGCAAATAATCAGATGAAAATAACTGGAAGAACTTTATGAATTTCAGGTGTTAGCAGATATGGGCATATGTGCCATTGATGAATTTGACAAGATGGATGAATCGGATCGTACAGCTATTCACGAAGTTATGGAACAACAGACTGTTAGCATTGCCAAGGCTGGAATCACGACATCTCTGAATGCAAGGACTGCTGTTCTTGCTGCTGCTAATCCAGCATGGTATTATTTATTTTCACCTTATTGAATGCAGACCTAATCTTATAGGTATCCACACTTGTGCTTTCAAAATCTAATTTTATCCATGTTTTGTTGTGAAGGGGAAGATATGATCTCAGAAGAACTCCAGCTGAAAATATTAATCTTCCACATGCCCTCCTATCAAGGTTTGATCTTCTGTGGTTAATCCTTGATCGAGCTGATATGGATAATGATCTTGAAATGGCTAGGCATGTTGTATATGTTCACCAAAATAAGGAGTCTCCTGCTCTAGGATTCACTCCTCTTGAACCATCTGTTCTACGGTGAGTACAGCAGAAGTACAGTGATCTGATTTTAATTTTAAATGGTTAGAACTGCGTATGGTGCATGTGTTGCTCATCTGGTTGTATGTTTATTCTAACTTCTCATTTAGTTTCATATAGGTGATTGTACCAATTTTCTCTTTACTTGTAAAAGGAAACTAATACAGAATGAAATGTTTTGGTTTTATATAGTGCATACATATCAGCTGCAAGAAGACTGTCACCAAGTGTCCCCAGGGAACTGGAAGAGTATATTGCTACTGCATACTCCAGCATCCGTCAAGAAGAAGCAAGGTCCAATGCTCCACATTCCTACACTACTGTCAGAACATTACTCAGTATTCTCCGCATATCAGCTGTAAGTCTCCATCTTTTCCCAAAGAGATCAGCAAAGTTAAGCATTTAGATTATATGGACTTTCCTTTTGGGGTTAATGACTTATGTACATACGTGACTTCAAATTCAGTTTTTTAAAATTAAAACTGATTTAGGTGTTTACTAATAACTTTTAGCTTCGAAAGATCAGTTGTCACTCGGTGGGCTCTGCCTTTAAAAGCACAATCTATAATAGTAAGCATTATTTATAATTGTATGTGGCCTAAGTAAAAGTATTCCATTCTTAATTTCTGAACAGGCACTAGCAAGACTCCGTTTTTCTGAAACTGTTGCTCAGAGTGATGTGGACGAAGCACTGAGGTTAATGCAGATGTCAAAATTTTCTTTGTACTCTGATGACCGTCAAAAGTCCGGTCTTGATGCCATATCTGATATTTATTCCATAGTACGAGATGAAGCAGCTAGAGGTAACCGAGTGGATGTCAGCTATGCCCATGCGCTGAACTGGATATCTAGGAAGGTTAGTACGTATTGCTAAATGTTGAATTTTGTCTATTATGAAGTATTTTAGATGATTTTTGCGTCAAACTTGAGAAGAGAAGTTTGAATCTTGAACAAGAGGGCTCAAAAGTAAAAGTTTATGGAACAAAAGAAATAATACTTTTTGTAATTGCACTAATTGTTTATTGATCCTCTCTGGATTTATTTATTGGCAATGCAAGACATGGCTATGGAATTAATTATTGTTTTAGACGTGTGAAGCCGGAGCAAGACCATGGTTTTTGATGAACTACCTGCTTTGTTTCCCTCTCGATAATATATTCTGACAACAGAACTTCCGACTATGAAACAGGGTTACAGCGAAGCTCAGTTGAAAGAGTGCTTGGAAGAGTATGCAGCACTAAATGTATGGCAGATACATCCTCATACCTTTGACATTAGATTTATTGATGCTTGAGGCACTTTTCTTCCCCATTAACATGATTTGTGGCAATCTAGTTTCAAGAAGCTGGACTAGTAGTTGGTAGACTTGGGCAATCATATTCTGTCATTTGGTTTTTATTATTTTGATTTAGGTTTTTGTATTATTACAGTTTAGATTTGTATTTTTTACTTGAGTACAGTAATTGCAAATTTAGTACCTACTTGAAGCTGCATAAAGTTGCTTCCTGATCCTAAAATGTAGAACATTATAAACTTTGTATGCAATGTGTTTATTTTTATTTAGTCTGACACATTTGAAAGCTATAATAGGAAGCTATTGACCTTGCATTGTGTTTTTGTTGTTGGAACTTGGAAGTGTCATTGGGTCGCTAAAGAAGTTTTAATCAGAACACAGCAAAGATGTTGAGGGATACGATAAATCCATAACGAAAACTTTATTCGATCAGAAAAATCTTTGGGTGGAAGAGAGAATATTTGTTCTGGGATTTTATTAAAACGTTATGCTTTTATAATTTGTATTGCTCAATTTATAGTGTTAATTAATTACTGTATATTTCGTGTGGGGGCAAAAACTTTGCGCGGGTCATTATATCGTAATCGGTTTTTGTCATCTTAAGATAGCTTATGATAAAATTTCCAAATAATAATTATATATAAATGTTAAATACCAATCCAATAATACCTGGTTACTTTAGCTGTTACCATCCTTTAAAAAACATCACAATGAGTATATTTAAACATGCAAAATAGTGTTATATTATTAAAATATGATAAAAGTGTCTGTTATAATACTAAAGGACGTATGCTTATAGTTTAGTATGATTTTATGTAAGTGTAACTTTCCCTATTTCTATAATACATCTTTATTCGTTATAATATTAACTTTTAATTGTTTTTTCTTTATAAAACATATCTAAAGAATAAAATATCACTAAATTATTTAAATTTTATTATAATATATTCAATAAAAATAATTTATCCAATAAAAATTATTTAAAACAAACAATGCCAAATTCTTTTAGATAAAAAGTAAACAATTTTCGTAGGGATGGACAAATTCATATTTAACTTTTGATTGTTTTTTTTTTATAAATCATATCTAAAGATTAAAATTTAAGAAAATTATTTAAATTTTATTATAATATATTCAACGAAAAAAATTTATATCCAATAAAAATCAAAACTCTCTGAAATCACAGTTATGCATGCTTTATAACGGTTAGTAACTAAGTATATATTAAAAAAAATGATATTTTGACTACCAATGACAATTTTTTTTATAATTTGAGGTATCATTTTTTAAATAATTTTAAAATATTAAAAATATAAAAATATAAAATTAAAAATCACCTAAAAAATAAAACCTAAAATTATAAAAAAAAATTCAAAATTTAATAGCTAAAAAATTATTATCTGTATATTTATTTTTCCAAAACGGTAGAACCTGAAGCGGGCGCACTGGGCTCGAAAACCGAACTACCATTACTAAGCACTGAGAGAGCCTGAGACTATATATAGCGTCAATTCCCGCCACGCACGAGAAACAATTCCCGCCACCGCTACCACCACCACCGCCTCCTTTTATGTTACGATAACCCTTCCCTCACTGCACTCTGCAACACTCTCAACACATCAATGGGTCCTTCTCGTCGCAACAGCAATGGTCGATCACCGCTCGTCAATCAACAGCGTCAAATCACTTCGTTCTTCACCAAAACCCCGTCCCCCTCTCCCACCCTCGCCAAAACCAACCAAAAGCCAAACCCTAACCACGATTCAGATTCTAACCCTAGCCCTAGTTCCACGACTCTCACTCCCTCACCCCTCAATCCCAAGCCGAACAAATCCCTTCTTGTAATTGGCGCTTCCGTTTCTCCACCCTCCGCTTCGTCTTCTCTCTACGGCCAAGAAGTCGTTGGCCGAAGGGTCAAGGTTTATTGGCCTTTAGACAAAGCCTGGTACGAAGGTTCCGTCAAATCCTTTGATAAAAGCACCTCCAAGCACGTGGTTCGTTACTTAGATGACGAAGAGGAATCGCTCATCCTAGCCCAGGAGAAAATCGAGTGGCTCCACGAGTCCTCTACGAAGAAACTTAAACGCCTGCGTCGCGGATTCTCCGACATTAGGAAGATGGAGATTGACGAGGAAGAATTAAAAGAAGAAAGCAACAAAGGAGAAGAAGAACAACAAGATAATGTTAACGATGATGATGATTCCAATGACGAGGATTGGGGGAAGAATGCTGCATCATTGGAGGATGCTGGGGATGGGGAAGAAGATACGGATTTGGAGGACGAGGATGAAGAGGACGTAGCCGGGAGTGCTAAAGGAAAAAAGGTTGAGGCTAAAAAGCGGAAACTAAGTGCAACGGATAAACTAGAGCCTGCGAAAAAGAGCAAGAGTGGAGTGGAAGTTTGTAAAGGGAGTTTCAAGCTCTCAGTGATGGAGCCTACTACTAATTTGGAGAGTAAGTGACTTAATTAATCATTTGAAGGGAGATTTCAAGGACGGAAACTGTTTGAGTCTTCTGTGATCAGATTTTGAACCTTTGCAACCTCATTTTCGTTACCTTTTTTTGTATGGTCGTTAGGAGTGTGTGCGTTAAATATGGCAATTTTCAAATTTATGGGCAAAAATTAAGAAGCACGTGTTGGTTAAATTACGCATAGTGATGAGAAAGATTTCCTAATAAAAAGAATAAAGCAAAAGAAAAAGCAAGAAGTCACTCTTGTAGTTGTTTCTGTTTCTCCAATGGCTAGTATTTTATTCAAGCCTTTTTGTCTTCACTGGCGCATTTTTCGTATGCTTGTACTTATTTCATTGGATGATGTCGCTAGCCAACTGAAATGCAGGGGTTAATATATTTTGTAGTTTATAATGTAAGTCGTGTCTTTGAATTTTGCAGTTAAAAAGACATCTAGTGGCGATGACAATGTTTCATTTACTGAGACCTCTGAAAGATTTGCATCTCGTGAAGCTCAGAAACTGCGCTTCCTGAAAGTGTGAGTGCTGACCTTAGTGATGTAGCAATTCAAGTTTTTCCATGCCAAAGTCTTTTCCTGTCCAATACAGTAGTTTTTTATGCCAACTGGTTTATGAGCTTGCACCTTATCAACTGTCAGCGTCATTTTTGTCAGTCGTTTAACTTTTTGATTTATACTACATGATGCTATTTTTGTATATGGTATTGGTACAGAGACCGCAGGGATGCCAAGCGAAGAAGACCAGGGGATGAAAACTATGATTCAAGAACTCTCTACTTACCTCCGGATTTCTTAAGGAGTTTGTCAGAGGGTCAGGTAAATTACTGCTAAAGCCGTTGGGTGAAACTCTCAAATTTCAAAGGCGCATGCAATTAATATGGTCATTTGATGAATGCAGAAACAATGGTGGGAGTTCAAGTCAAGGCATATGGACAAAGTGTTGTTTTTCAAGGTTAAGTTGGCTAAGTTTGTTGATGACATTAGTCCATTCCTTCCAACCAAATCAAACATATTCTCTCCCTATTTGTGGTGCAGATGGGTAAATTTTATGAGCTTTTTGAGATGGATGCACATGTAGGAGTTAAAGAGCTTGATTTGCAATATATGAAGGTGTGCGTGAATATCTAGAGTTGTGAATTTTCTTTAGAATCTTGAGGTGGCTTACCTATTTGCTTGCTCTAAATAATGCACACTTACCGATTTATATGACTCTTTCAGGGAGACCAACCTCATTGTGGATTTCCAGAGAAGAACTTCTCAATGAACGTGGAGAAACTGGCTAGGAAGGTTTGCAACTTTTTTTCTTATTTCATTGTTGCTACTGAACTAATTAACATGTATAACGATCCACCATGCTACTTGGGAGAAACTTACTACGTTACCTTGGTTGGACAGGGTTATCGAGTTCTTGTTGTGGAGCAGACTGAAACACCTGAACAGCTGGAGCTTCGACGTAAGGAGAAGGGCTCTAAAGATAAGGTATGATTTACCGTAACCAGAGAAGCAACTGTTTTTGTTCGTTTTTTTTTAATTGTTCCTTATAGTATGTGTTGATGAAATGTTTTAGAGAGTTACTTTTCTCGTTAACCCCAGTTTTGATAGAGGAATATTTGTCTCTTAACTTTGATGATCTTTCTTTCTAGGTTGTAAGGCGAGAGATATGTGCAGTGGTAACAAAAGGTACATTAACGGATGGGGAGTTGCTGTCAGCAAACCCCGAAGCTGCATATCTAATGTCCCTAACTGAGCATCATGAGAAACTTCCAAATGAAATTTCAGATCATAACTACGGTGTTTGTATAGTTGATGTTGCCACGAGTAGAGTTATTCTTGGACAGGTATGAATTTCTACATTCATTTAAATTCTCTGCCTAAATTTTATAATGCATAATATTGTTCCAGATCTTGGATGGGATCGGCAAAGGCCATCTACCTGTGAACTGTATAATTCTTCTACCTAAATTAGAATTGAAATAGATTGATTTGGGTGGGGATTGGGGGTGATATGTTGAGGATTTTAAGCTGGTAGCTTTATAATGTGTTTGTTCATAATTTCATAATTTATTTGGTTACTTCATTTTAAAGTTTCATGAATTTATGTGAAAAGTGCACATTATATTTATGCTACCTAACATGGACCTAATTAATCTACTAACTGCTTATTATCACTTATGTAAAAGAAGAGTTGACTTCTCTAAATGGCAGTTTAAGGATGACTTGGACTGCAGTGCATTGTGCTCTATCTTGTCTGAGATCAGGCCTGTTGAAATTGTTAAACCTGCCAAACTACTGAGTGCTGAAACGGAGAGAGCTCTGCTGAAGCATACCAGAAACCCTTTAGTGAATGAATTAGTTCCAGGTGTGGAATTCTGGGATGCTGGCAAAACACTGGATCAGTTGAAGAAAATTTATGGGAACGCTAGTGATGTTAGTGTTGAAGATAATGGGTTAGACTGCCTGCCAGATGTTTTACAGGAGCTGGTGAAAACAGGTGACAAAAGTATAAGTGCACTTTCAGCACTAGGTGGTGCTCTCTATTATCTGAAGCAGTCTTTTCTAGATGAGAGATTGCTTAGATTTGCACAGTTTGAGTTACTTCCGCAGTCTGGTTTTGAAGAACTTGCTTCAAAACACTACATGGTTCTTGATGTGGCTGCCATGGAGAATCTTGAGATTTTTGAGAATAGCAGGAATGGAGATTCTTCTGGGTATGTTTATCATGTGGTTATATGTAACATTTCTGTTTTAGACAAGATGGGTAAGTTATGTGTTTATGTTACTGAAATAGTGATGCTTCTTGTAGCACACTCTATGCCCAACTAAACCAATGTGTTACTGCATTTGGAAAGAGATTGCTAAAGACATGGCTTGCAAGACCGTTATGTCATGTGGAGTCCATTAAGGAACGCCAGGAAGCTGTTGCAGGTTTGAAGGTAGGTAGACCTTGTATTTTGCCTCTGATTCTGTTAGTCCTTCAGTATAAAAGTGATATTTACAAGGGGGCTGTTGCTACATCATCCAGTTAAGAAGGGCTATAAACTGTTGGTTTTTGTTTTATGTTAACTATACCTTATTCATGTTCATATTTTTGTTGGTATTGCCTTTCAGTTTGCCCCACTTTTTGACTAATATTTCTAGCAGTAGTCATGTGATGTTGTGGTCATTTGAAATAAATCCAACACACTTGCTATACTTTTTTTATTTTTATGGTGTAATTAATTACTAACCTCTTCTTTCCTTGGGAAGTATACCCATCTTGTTCTATGTAGGCCTCAGCTCTAGCAGTTCACTTGATTTGCTGTGTTCAATAATATATGTGGGGTATTTTGAACTTGTTTAAATTGTGCTTTTCTATTTATGTTGCTTTTGAAGTGATGTAGATAGAGATTAGATGTTGTGTGTGGGGTTGGCATGATGACATCTACTAGATTATATATGTGGCTAGGTTAGCCGGTGATAATAATCAGATGAAATACCGTTGCATAATACTGATTATTTTTTATATATGATTTGCTTTTTAGGGAGTTAACCTACCATCTGCTCTAGAATTTCGTAGAGCATTATCCAAGCTACCTGACATGGAGCGATTGCTTGCACGCATATTTTGCTCTAGGTAAAAACTATTGTGCAACAACCACGGGTGATATTTATATCGACCATACTGATTGCCACCATCTTATAATGTACTGAAGTATATATGCAACTTGGTTTTCTTGAATGCAGTGAAGCTAGTGGAAGGAATGCTAATAAAGTTATTCTGTATGAAGATGCAGCTAAGAAGCAAGTACAAGAGTTCATTGCAGCTCTCTGTGGCTGTGAACAGATGCTAGAAGCATGCTCTTCGCTTGGTGTCATTTTGAATAATGTCCAATCTAGACAACTTCATCATTTGTTAACACCAGGTATGCTGGTCTCATATATGTCATTAAATTATTCTGTTGCTGCTTGTTGATGTATTGAATTCTATTAAGTGCAGGTAAAGGTCTTCCTGATGTTCTGATGGAACTTAATCATTTCAAGGATGCTTTTGATTGGGTGGAAGCTAATAGCTCTGGGCGTATAATACCTCATGAAGGAGTCGACACAGAGTATGCCTCAGCCTGTAAGGCGGTTAAAGAGATTGAGTCCAATTTGTTGAAGCATCTCAAGGGGCAAAGGGAACTACTTGGAGACACATCAGTAAGAACTCTACCTGAAACAATTGGAGTTTAATCTTTTACATTGCATAAAATCAAATTTTTGATGTTCTTGTATATTTATTTCAGATTGTTTACGTCACAGTTGGAAAGGATGTGTACCTGTTGGAAGTCCCAGAAAATTTGTCTAGGAATATTCCTCGGGATTATGAATTGCGTTCATCCAGAAAAGTAAGTAGACAAACTGTGCTCTGAAAATTTCATCTCAATTCCAGAGATATCTATTTGATTTCTGTAATTGAGTGTAAAATAATATTTTGTTGTTTGTTGGCTTTACTTGTAAATAATCCTGCATATTTTTGTCCCAATTTATCTTTTGTACATTATAGTATATTATCTTGCATCAACAATGATAAAAAAAATTAATTCCCATGAAATTGTTGGTTAGTCATTGATACATTATTATCTGCACTGCAGATACGTCTGTCAATATAAAGCGGTTTTTTCTCTTATCTTTTTCGTATGATACATGCAGGGCTTCTTTAGGTATTGGACTCCAGATATTAAGATTTATTTAAAAGAACTCTCCCAAGCTGAATTGGAAAGGGAATCCTTGTTGAAAAATACGTTGCAGAGATTGATTGGGCGCTTTTGTGAAAACCACACGAAGTGGAAGCAGTTGGTCTCTGCAACTGCAGGTACATATTGTGGTCCTTTCACAAGATGGATTTCCCATGCTGCATTTAAATAGAAAAGTAAAAGCTTTTCTTTTGTATGGCTTAAACTACATTCACATGTTGCAGAACTGGATTTGTTGATCAGTTTAGCAATAGCTGGTGACTACTATGAAGGACCAACATGCACACCAACTTTTGTTGGTACATTATGTACTAAAGGAGCTCCTTACCTTCATGCTAAAAGTTTGGGACACCCTGTCCTCAGGAGTGATACCTTAGGCAAGGGTGCGTTTGTTCCCAATGACATAACCATTGGTGGTTCAGATCATGCCAGCTTTATCCTTCTAACAGGTCCTAACATGGGTGGGAAGTCAACTCTTCTTCGTCAGGTTTGCTTGACAGTGATTTTGGCACAGGTGAAACTTTAAGTCATTTTCAGATTATATATTCATTGGCTTTTTTTGTAAGTGTGTATGTGGGTGGGGGGTGTAGAACTGTTGGTCTTGCCCTTTGACTCATCTTAAATAAGCCCATTTTTAATCTGTGGAGTACACTTTTAATTTCGTATGCAGGTAGGAGCTGATGTCCCAGCAGAAAGCTTTGATTTGTCACCTGTTGATCGGATTTTTGTTCGAATGGGGGCCAAAGATAATATAATGGCTGGCCAAAGTACATTCTTAACTGAGCTTTCAGAAACTGCAACGATGCTGGTGAGATGTCTCTTCGAGTATTCAATTTGTATTACTTTTAATTTGGTGAAGCATGCTTATAAAAATAGGCTGCTTATAAGACTGAAGGTTATATTTCAAGCATTGTTTCTTATTTGATAAGTACTAGCGACATGTTCTTTCTGTTGGTTAAAATTTATTGAAAACCAATTTTTGGTGTGGGGTTCGCATTTTTCATGAGTCTAAATTATTAATTTAAATTGTAGTAAATAGTGTGTTTTCGGAAGAGTGGATTGCTAGGACTTTTCTTCCTTTGAATATGAACAAACTATGTGGTTTATGATAGTTATTTTTTTCTCTAAAATGTAAGAAGCAATGACACAGCATTGAGGAAGCAAGCATTTGTCTCGTCTTCTTTGGAGCTCACTCAATTTAATGTTTCACCTGCAATAGATTAGTTAGTTGTGTTTAATTCAGGAAGCTCTTTATGCCCCTTTTATTTTGTTATGCACATTACAGATGCATATAGATCAATCTGATCTTGTTAAAACATTGTTTCTTTCTAATTAAGTACTTTTGATGGTGAGTGCAGTCATCAGCAACTCGTAACTCATTGGTGGCTCTGGATGAGCTTGGGCGAGGGACTGCAACTTCTGATGGACAAGCCATTGCGTAAGTGTTTATTGTGGGATTAGTTGGACATATTTTTGTCCCACATGGTTTCATTATTCTTCATTGAGTTTATAGTTTCTAGTGAGTCCATCTCAGATTTTGCCTTTTGTATTTCAAATATTTGACAGGGAATCAGTATTAGAACATTTTGTGCGGAAGGTGCAGTGTCGCGGATTGTTTTCTACCCATTACCATCGATTAGCTGTAGATTACATCAACGATCCCAAGGTATTCCTAGTTTTTTCTATCCAGAATAATCATCAATGTTAGTTAAATTGAATTTTTTTTATCTAAATTTTCTTAATTTACTTAATTGGCCATAAATGATTGTAAGTCATGACAATATTTAGATGTGGTATCCTATAGAAAGTTTACATTGTGGTGTAGAGACTGTTCCACCTGCTTTTGGTCTGTTTTAGTTATGAAAAATCGTATCTCTGAATATGCTTTTGTGCTTGTAAAAGGTCTGTCTCAGTCACATGGCATGCCAAGTTGGTGATGGAATTGCAGGTTTAGACGAAGTCACCTTTCTTTACAGGCTAACGCCTGGTGCTTGCCCCAAGAGCTATGGTGTTAACGTTGCTCGGATAGCTGGTACGTTTTTGTTGTTTTGAAGTTTAATAAACATGGATTGTGCTCCTCTATAGAGAGGGGTATACTTTCAGAGGGTAAAGTGCCAAATATAACCTCGTTGTTATAACACGTGAATTGTATTTTCCAATTTCAACCAATAATTTTCCAATCGACAGTTATATCCTTGCACTTGCCCTATAAAGTGCACTAAATTTAGAGGAGACTAACCTGACATTGGTAGTGAGCATGTTCTCTCCAACATCTGCAGTTCGCTAGTTTTTGGTTCATCGACTTTTAAGCTTAAACATCAGGTTGACTATCTCGATATATTATCAAAATGAGTTGTGTCTGTAGATGACTTTTGGATCGTACTGGAAAACTGTTAAATCAGTGTGTTGATTATACTATTTGCTACGAATGTGCTATGCTTTATTTTCTGTCGTATGTATAATTATTAACAAATTCATATTATCATGAAGCAAATTAATTTTATTTCAGGACTTCCAACTTCTGTGCTTCAGAAAGCTGCTGCCAAGTCTAGAGAATTTGAGGCAAGTTATGGTAAATGCAGAAAGGGGTCTTCTGAAACAAACTCCCCCAATAAAATCTGGGTTGATGAGATAGCAGCTATCATACGAAAATTGACCGAAGTTGCCACCAATTTGAGTTGCCAGGAAACCCTTTCCGTTAGTTCCCTAAGGGAACTTCAGGACAAAGCACGAGAATCGATGCAGCGATGTTAAACTATTTAACAAGATAGTTCATTCTTTGAAGAAGTAAGCATACTTCTACGGCCGTATTCTCCGTTAATATCATTCCGGACAGTATACGGCCAAGTTTTGCCTTGTATGCTGGTGGTCTAACATTTCTGTTTTGTTGTGTAGCACATGTATATATTTTTGCACGTGAAGAGTGTCCGATACGAGTTCGATTAATTAGGCTCACCCATTGTACATATTTAGCAGCTATCTAATTGAATTTTTTTTATCTAATACAAATGTCAGCTTGGGTTTTCCTTCTATCAAGTGATTAATACTTACTATTCCTTTGATTCGTCGTTGAATAAGTTTTATATTTTAATTTCTACAATTAATAATTAATATATTTTAAACTTAAGTTTAAAATAATGCTAAAGTTTTGAACAGATTGAAAATGGTACATCTGAAGATTTAAATAAATAATTTCTAAATATAAGAACTGAAAAAGTTACATCTGTAAGATAAATGTTATTAAACTTTTTGTATGGTATGTAACGGGATCGGACGCCCAAAGTACCTAACCTAGTACTTTATTAGTGTTGGGCGGGGGCAAGGGAAGGTGCATTCCGATCTGAATTCCATTATCTTAAATTGTGCCGCAAAATGTTATTTGACGAACATCTCATAATGCTCTTATACAGTAAACAAATAATCTATGAATGTCTTAAATTTACATTATGCTGTATCTCATCTTCATCATCAGAATCTTGATACTGCTTACTACTGTTCTGAATGGCTCCAATAATCTTAATAACTATGTACATAGGTATAATAATTCCGCTAGCCTTTAATATAATTACCTGCATAAAAAAATGGTATATTAACCGTAAGCGAAAATTGTAAATATTTCTTTTCCATTTTATACTTAAAATTGGAGAGCACTTACAGTAAATAGTGTAAATGGGTAATCTTGCGTTCCGTTTGAAAGCACTGCGAAAAAATGTCTTACTAGCAAGACAATCGTAAACTGCATAGAAAAGGTAGGTGGTTATTTTTCAGCATGTTTACGCGTTACACAAATAAATGAGTCACATGAAGAAAAGTTTTGTTTGTTTGTTTGAAAGAGAGAATGTTGATTTCAACTCTTGGGGCGGCCATGCGTTGGAAACCCAATTCAACGCAAGTGGCAATGCAGTTGGCAATAGCAGAAGGGAGTCTGAGTCCACTCTGACTCGTTGCTTTTCACAACTTCACCCAACTTTATTTTATTCTTAACTAATTATTTTTTATTGCACAGCACAAGCAACCTTTCTGTTGCCATGGCTAATATTGATTCAGAAGTAGGACGCGTGAAAAGAAAAAAGCTAATCAGATAATGCTTACAGCTATTGCAAGTGATCGACAGCAAGACGCGTTTCTGTCCCCGCCTGAACTGCATTCCGAGTAATCGCTTTCCACTGCAACTCCTTCAACCGTTATCTCTGTTCTTTCGTTTGACTCTTCTTCTTCCTCCCTTTAAAGGTAAATTATTTTAATAATAATAAATACTAATCTTATAAAACAGTTTGTATTCCTTGCTCCCTCTCACGTAGCCACGTGTTATCACAATTCTTCATTAATTAATTAAATAATTAGTTATAAAGATCACTTTGATTGAATCGGACGCGGGAAATATACATATTATATTATGAAAAATTACCTAATGGACATTGCTTCATCATTTATCTTAGACTTCTTGGGTGGAGCTGAATATCCGGGTTCATATTGCTGCAATAACAAAACTAATATCAATCTACATACTCATCACACAATGCCCTTTTCAGATAAATAAGTAATTATGCAATAAATGGGTCTCACTTCATTGAATGTATGATAAAACAAATTTCCAACCCCACTTTCCTACAATATGTCAAATGAAATCGAAGATTCAAAAAGACAAATAAGTGAAACTTCGTCCTTTGGAGAAACAGATAGGTGTTGATATAGAAATGGTATACTAATGGGTAGAGACTTCAATATTCAGCAAAGTTAAGCAAAAGACAAAAACAAAAGCAACTGCGGTTTGAAAATAAACAAAAGGGGAAAGGAAGAAAAAAAGGAACTTATTATCGTTTCTATGTCAAAATCAGATAAGGAAGCGCACCCAATCACCATAACAAGGACACCAAATATTAGGTACACTCCGATAACTCTCTTTCTTCCCTCTTTTCTCTAAACAAAAAATTGATTGGCATCAAGAAATCAAGTTCGGTTATAGCTTACCAAAACCAGATGAAATTAACGCTACGAACAGAGTGCAAAACTAAAAAATAAAAAAATGAAAATTGAATGACCAAAGTTCATACCTGGAGACATATTTCACAGGTTGTATTTCCTTTCTCGTTACACCATCTTTGTATGCAATCTCTATGAGCAAACTGCGCAAGAAAAACGCAGTTATTAATCAGAATTAAAATAAAAACTCGAGCGAAGAAGCATAATAATAAGCTATTAACAAAAAAAATCAGGTGTTTAAGATTAAGAAGTTATGTATTTTTTATTTACCTTAACGGTTCCAGAACAAGCACAAGGTGCTTCCAAGGTTTCTATGCTTTCAAACTCTTCTTCGTGACAAATTCTACAGCGAGGAACCCCAGAAAGCAGCTTCAAATCATCGACTAACAAAACAACCTCTGCCATATATTTCACACCCAGTAGCGATCTCTGTTTCTTCAAATTCCAGCCTTTGTTTTCAAATTCTGTCGGGTACTCTGTTTTTTCGTTTTCCTTTCTACGCTCTCTTTCTCGGTCTTCTCAGGAATCTCAGAGTTTATATACGAACAATAAAACAAGGACATTTCCCATTTTACCCCTGTTTTTAATTCTCGAAGAAAAAACTAATGGCCTAATTTTCAAAAGAACCAAACCACGAAGGCTAGCTTTGACCTTAAAAACTTGGCAAAAAAGGGACTTGCTTGTAGCTTAGGATCAAACAAAAAGATTCTCTAATTTCCTTTAGGTTGGTTTGTTTGAAGTAGTAAAAATTGTTGAACAACCAAGCATTTAATCAGATTCCTTGCTTACAATAAATAAATAAAATTGTCTTAATCTGTGGCAAATTGGGAAAGAAGAAAAGAAAGAGGAAAGAAATGTATATTTTTTCTACTCTTTAGTAAGGAAAGCATATCTAAGATTGAAATAGAGGCTATCATATCAGAAGATACCCCATTTTGTTTTCTCCAATGGAAATTATTTAAATTTAGATTTAAGCCTATCTAGCTAGTATCACATATACCCAGTGACATTTTAGATTATGTTTCATTTATTAGGTGATCTTTTCAATCTTCCACTGTTTTGTCAGATATGCATGGGTTGACAATAAATCTGAAATCCCAATGTGCACCAACCAGTGTTGCCTATTCAAGAATGTTATGTTCTTTTTATCATTTTCCTTTTCTTTCTATTTCGTTGTTGCAATCAATAAAGTAGAGAGTTACAAATGGAAAATTGTCCTAGATTTAGTTGTTGTTATTACCAACTTAATAATTCATGATATTGAGTAATTGATTGTCTAAATTCTTACCCATTAACTGATTTCATTATCCCTTAAAAAGTGGTTGCATGTGTTACATGTAAACATTTTTTAACGTTAGGTTGCACGTCCTATTTCAATAGAACTAAATGCACACCAAATATATGCTGAATTCACACCCATCCCTTCCAAGCAAAAAACAAAATGTATGGGTATGGTTTCAATTTAATGAAGGGTTTTTTAAAACAAGAAAAACAAAAACAGAGAATGAAACATCCTTTGTACCTTTCTATTTGCTTATCTCTGGTTGGGAGGGAAGGGGGCACCATTGCAAATTATTGCATCTATCGAACCAAAATTTATGACACTAACATTACCAAACCAGGTTTAAATCTGGGACCTATGATTCTTCACCAACGGTAACAAACGTTCAAAACAAACTGAAATTTGAAATCATGGGTCCCTCTTTTTAGTTATGGTGATCACAGACCAAAGCCAACGCCACACCCACCATAATGCATCATGCTGCTCCTCCTTTACACGCCAAGCTCTTTATTCTCTTAGAATCTTTGGGTTTTTTAGGTAATCAATAGTAGCAAATGGATAACAAAATTATCAAATGATTTATTTATGTTCTTGTATTTCATAATAATATGTGGATAAATATATAAACGACACGTAGATACGTGTGTGACATAACAAATGAGATCCTAATATTATTTTTTTCATAAACTGATTTCAAATTTGTCTGCTTTGAGTGAGAAAAGAAAAGAAAAAAAGGCACGCGATTTAATTAGTTTCGTATTGTATGCAAGGAAGCTGACGCACGTGCTTATCCTTTCTCTTGTTCGTTCTTATCGTTTCCTCAAAAACATTTCTGGATTTATCCAACAATTATGAGCAATCCTTGTCATTTAGAAGATTCACAACACACAAATCACAAGTAATAGGGATTCAGTTTACACTTTCCTATGCGAGCTTTTCCACAAGCAAGTGGTCGGCACTAAGTTGCGCCTGTGGGGACAGTCACCTTCCATTGAGAAAAGTGGACCTTATCTATCCAACATAAAATTTCTAATTTCGCACCTAACATTTTCTCATTACCTATTTCCATAACACACCCATGGGGTCTCCAAATAAACTTCCAGGGTAATTTATGTATATAAAAGTTGGGAGATATTTGGTGGTGGTTTGAGGATGAAGTTTGATCCGTACTGTTAGATGAAGCTAATGGTGTCACTGTCGAGTTGGGTTTAAGCTAAGTGTTTTTGTGATATAACTAACTACAGAATGTGCTTTAATGCACAGAATAAAGAGGGACAAAGCAATGGGTCACCCAAAGAGTATGTAAGTTTAACTCTTTTGATAAGAAATGCAAACTAGAAAGGTGTCCTTAGTTGTTGAATATCATCGATGTCTTAGCTTCAAAGTTCATGCATTTCTATGGATAATATCATTCATATAATATAAGATAAAAAAGAAAAGTAGATAAGATGGAATATTTTTGGATAAATGGCCCATAATATGATATAATATGACATAAAAGCATTTTCTCTTGTCACCGATCAACAATAGTGTATTCCCGTTAGTGTATGGGCTAATGTCGAAGTTCCGTTGGTCCAGTTGTCTTTGGGCTATTGTTTCGTACTTTCACTTATTTTCATTTTATTGATTCAGACTTTTTACATCTATGTTAATGAAAAAGACCTACCGGGATGTTTTGTAAATAAAATTGTTAACTTGAGTGTAATGACATCATATCACTCATAAATAACTCACGTCATACTCTTATTAGTAAGTCATGATTCAATAATTTTTTATTTATAATTTAATATTTTACAATTTAAAATTAATATAATTATTATATTATTTTCCTTTGTTTATTTTTCTGTCTAAATATGCGAAAAAACCAATTAAGTTAGAAAACTCAAAATTTATATGTCTCTCTTAAGTGATCTTTACATCTTATAGTACGAGAATGAAGTGAGTAAAATATAACTTTAATAACTGTAAATGCTTTATATTAAATTTTTATTGCACACCAACTGTTTAATAAAAAAATATATATTGTTTTTTTTGTGAACTTTGTGATCTAATATTGAATGTGAGAGTCGTCGTGTATTGCGCAAGTCCTTTAAAATATAACTATATTTATTATTTATTACGTGCGATTGATGCACTTATCGTTTCCAAGTGACACAATATTAAATCAATAGTGTATGCATTATACTTAAGTTGTCTTAAGACATTATGATGTGGTTTAGTGAGCAATGGACGTGTTGTGGGGTGTAACATAACTACGATCCATGAAGGTTGCAATATGTCATTGTAACAAATGCAAAAACTATGACATCGTAATTGATGTAATCATAACTCTTGATGAACTCTATGTTCTTTAATTGACTATGATTGTCATGGATCTAATGTCCTCAAATGAGCTTTATGGTCTATATCTTCAAATTGGATTTATGATTGTTTATAGGTTCAATGTCCTAAAATGAATTATATGTGAGTTCTATGTTTGACAAACTTAAAGTCATCAACTGGATTTTATGGTTATCAGAAAACTTTATAACTTTAATTTGAATTATATATATATATATATATATATATATATAACTTTGTTCCTACTTAAACCATTGGGTTTAACAAAAACCACTAATCACTTTCTCATTATGTCTAAATTTATTCTATTTGTTTTCTCTATTTCATCGTCTAAAATTCTTGTCTTTCATAAGGATATTCACTCTTTATATAGAGCCTCATACAAGGCTCTTCTATCCATATTTTTTCGGAGAACAAGTTTATCAGAGGCATCTTTTGAGGCACATATCCCTCGACTTCCTCCGGTTGTGATGTGCTCCTGCATTTATGGGCGAATATATAAACAATCTGATTGATTCACACCAATAAAACATATTAGTATACATTTGATGTACAATCTCACCTTTATATCAGTTATGGCACAAGTCAAATAATTTCTCACAATCGTTATTATTGTCTTCCCGTCACTATTGCTTTCGTAATAGACTATGTGGACCGAATGACACAATTACTTATATACTAGACCAATAATCATTAATTACGACGAAGAATAATAATCCTTAAATATTACAATAAACCAATATATATATATATATATATATATATATATATATATATATATATATATATATATATATTATGTGGTATCAATTTTGTTTTAGTTAATTTCTCTTAAATTTAATAAAACTATATATATATTAATATAAAAAAGCACAAGTCTTTCAAAATTTCCATATACATACATGCGTGAGAGAGAAAAATCCGTAATAGAACATATTAATATTGATATTCAATGGACGTATTCGCCTTTTAATTATTTTACAATTTTTATAATATATACTATAATTTTTATTGTTTATTTATTTTTCCACTTGTATATTAGAAAATTATATGTAATACGTTTTTCTGTTAAACTATTTATTGCATTTTAAACTTCTTCTTTGTCATATAAAATAAAATGAAAATTTAAATTCTGAAAATTGAGAGAAGTTGTCATAATAGTCTTTTGAGATAACCATATTATTAGTATACTATATTTAGCATCTCTATTGGCAGCAATTTTTCATCATAAGATTTTGGTTGACTATATTTAATGAATTTTTTATTCTCAATTATCATGATATTTAAAATGTCAAATGAATCTATAAAATTAAAATAACTACTATTTCAGTCTTAAATTAAAATTAATGTCTCTCTAGTAAAAGAAAAAAATATTCAACTTGTAACATCTAGTTATTATAATAATCCCAAACTGAATTCACGATGAGGCCTGATATAACTAATAAATTATAGTTTCAGGAATTTGTTTCATATCTTAATAATTTTTGAGAAAGATAAACATTTTTGGAGCCAAATAATATTTGTCTAACAAAATATGATGTAACTTTTCTCTCCTACATATTAACAATTGACCGGTGATTCCTACAACTGTAAAGCACACTGCCCATGTCAAAAGGCTGCATCATTACATAAATCTTTTGCGTCATTCTCAATTCTTACACCCAAAATTTGGTATCCTCAAAATTCCAACATTTAAATTATCCTTCAATATGTGTTCCCTTTAACGTGTTTGAAAAATTAACTTTGACGAAAATAAAGTCAAACTACAATAAAAACACACACATATTTAATAAAGTCTGTTTTCTGATAAATTACAATATTCATTCATTTATGTAATACTTTGATCAAATTCTGATATATTTATAATTGTTTTTTTTTTCTGGTTGGCCTGGTGTTTTTTCTATCTTTCACCAATTTTATAGTTGCTGACAACTGACTTTTTGGAGTTACAAAAGCACGATAGTTATTGAAGTGTAAAGGTTTTAAAAAGGAAAGAAGGGAGAAAAGTAAAGAGTCAACGAGAAAGAAATAGTAATAAAAGAAAGAAATTAATTCCGCGTTTTAGACACCAGTTCTCCATAGAAGCCAAAATTCGCGTCACTCCCACAGCCACGCCTTTCACTGAAACGCAAGTCCACAGAATTCTAAACATTCCCCCTTACCTAAACCCTATATATACTTCACTCTCATCTTCCACCGCACAAAATCAACCCTCTTCTTTCTATTCTATGGGGAACGCCACTTCTTCTTCTTGTATCTCTAACGGTGTAAGTATTGGGAAAATTTTGAAGAAGAGAACAAAACCTACCAAAACAGCTATTCTGTTGGAGAGTGGTGGGAACACGCGCGAGATCAAGCTACCGGTGAAATCGGGGGAGCTGATGATAGAAGAATTCGGCCACGTCGTCACTCCGTTGGACGAACTCCGTAGAACGGGACGGGTTTCTGCTTTGTTGCCCGAAGAGGACCTTGTACCGGGGAAGGTTTACCTGCTGTTGCCGGTTAGTAGGGTCCATTCCAAGGCTTCAAAATTTGAGATGGCCATTGCAGAGGCACAGAGTAAGAGGACAAGGGGAATCAACATGGCCAAGGTTTCACCCTCACTCGTTTCGAGTTCAAGTGAAAGAGATGCGGAAAACGAGGTTACCGTTTTCCCTGTGTGTCCGAGGTTGGGGAATCAATTACGATGGAATCCCGTTTTGGATACCATCTTCGAATAATTCGCCCTCTGATCTCAACCGATTTGCCCAACAATTTTCTTAAAATTTTGTCTTTCACACACATTTGTGTTCGGTGTATTGTTTTTCCAATTTTTTTTGTTAAACTTTACACTGACCTGGGTAGTTTGTACCACTGGATCAACGCCGAAGGATGTTCAAGTCCACACTTAAAACGTGGAGCAATGCTGATGATACATTTTGTTTAAATTAATTAAAATTTGTAACTATGGGATTTCATCTACAAATAGTGTTACCAAAACTGCTCTTGCAAAAAGAAAATTCTCCAGTTAGTTATATACTGGAGCGGAATACTAGTATTGGGTTAGAGTGTAGAAATCCAGTCCGGAAATCACTTTAGCGGCCCAGAGTTTTAAAGGCTAACAGCCCATATAAATCTAAGCCCTGTTCCAACCATGAAAGGTTGAAGGTTTTTTCTTCGTTTTAGTTTTTGTAAATTTTTGTAAAGGTTATTTTATTCCAAAAAATTCTTTCCGAACAAGCCTTTTTAAAATAGAATTTGGAACAGATCTTAAGAACAAATCCTTGCCTTAAGAACAAATTTTTAGAATAAACTTTTCAAAACATATGAAAATTTAAAATGATGATAGTGTAATTTATTTTTAAATTATTTGAATAGGTAAAATTTAAAAAAAAGTTTAACTTTATAAAATAAAATAAAAAATATACAAATATATCAGCACACTAGTGTATGCATTTCTATTAGTCTTAATAATAATTGTAATAGTAATTGTAATATTAACAATACTATTATCCTTCTAATGCTAAAAATAATTACGATAAAAATATCATTATTAGTGATATTTAATATTATTTTTTATAATTATAATTAAATATTTATTGTAATAAAATTGAAAGAGAATAAAGAAATCCAACTTCAATAATATTATAATTATTTTCTTTAGGTTACCATTATTAAATGATTATTATTAATATTTATATTTATGCCTGTTAGACAAACTTCAAAATAATAAATAAAACAATTAACGAATGTAAAAAGTGAAAAACATTTTCAACGACAAACACGATACTTTTGAGAAAATAATCAATGATCATGTAAATTAATTTTATATTGTTATTTATTAGAAACTGACATTCATTTTCTTGAATTATATATATATATATATATATATATATATATATATATATATATATATATA
>Ga0214543_1001605_pt1 | contig 44041 bp, 24 predicted proteins | sample CNSS2metaG_FD_160094 | JGI IMG/M metagenome (GOLD analysis project Ga0214543, IMG submission 160094) | Root nodule microbial communities from cowpea collected in UCLA plant growth center, Los Angeles, California, USA - CNSS2 | ecosystem: Host-associated > Plants > Roots > Nodule | place: USA...
TCCAACTCCAACTCCAACACAATCTAAGAAGGGTAAAGAGAGGACTCAAATTCAAGTTCAAAATGAATTGCATGATAGCTCTGATTCCGAGTTTGAAAGATTACTTAACTTTGACAAGAGTCTCTCAGAAGGGGAAGAGAAGGAGGGATATGCCCCATTGGATGATGACATTGAAGACAATTATATTAGAGTTGAAGAAGAATATGATGATTAGAAAGAAACTTAATACATACATTTAATGATTTTTTGCTATTTTATGTTTTGAACTTTAAATTTGTAGTGTTTTGAATTTTTATACATAATATCATTACTTTTTCATTAAAATTATATGTGGTGGTATTATATTTTGTTTATAAAGGTTATGGTTTCCGTTATAATTACTTCTGCCATAACCCGTTATGATTTCCGTTATAACTTTATAAAGGTTTTTAGGGTTGCCAATATTTTCCGTTATCCGATATCAATAACACTGGTTTCCATTCAACAACTTCGTTTAGATTATGTGTATATGGACAAACAAGTCTATGATTAATATCGTAAGCAACTAAAAGCTTAGTGAATGGTTTGTACTCTCCACCCAAATCAGATTGAAAATTTTTATTTTTAAACCAAGTTGCAACCTAACAAATTGCTTAAAATTCTGAAATATTGACATTGTGTCACCTTTAGATTTAATTGGAAAGATCCAAGTATATCTAGAATAAGCATCAATAAATGATACATAATATTTATAATATTTGTATCCTGCAAAAGATGTAAAATGAGCAGGTCCCCAAAGATAAGTAAACAATAATTCTAAAGGTGAATCAACTTTATTTGGCAACAAGAATTTGCAATGTTTTAGTACAATTTGTAGAATACAATTATTATGCTGGCCAAGTCTATTATGCCATGCATGAACAATGTTATCTACACAATACACATTATTCAAACTGGAATTACAACTAGAAGAGACAGAAAAAGAAAACCACAAAAGATGAAACTAGACATTATTTGAAGTATAAAGTTCATCATCACCAACAACACCTTGAAGGAGAATATTATTTGTCCCCTGAGATTTAACAAAACAATGGTTAGGATGAAACTCAAAGAAAACTAAATTATCTTTGGAAAATTGACTAACACTTGACATGTTTTTAGTAATGGGAAGACCACGTCACAAATTGTTTAATTTGAGAAGGACATTAGGACCATAAGAGGAGGAAAATGAAGAGAAACCAACACCACAAATATTCAGACCTGCACCATTGCCTATGAAAATTTGATCAGGACCATCAAATTATTGAAACTGTTTGATATTTTGAGGTTCACTCGTAACATGAAACTTGGCCCAAAATCTTGTATCCAGGTTGTATTGTTGTCCTCTTGAGAAGTAGACTTTGTGAGCATTGCAGTAGGTTGAGTACTTTCCGGTGTTTCCAGACTTAATATTAGGATTTATCCATATGTTGGAAGTCCTTTGTGAACTAGTTGAATAAGGAACAGACTGTTGTGTGGCTGGATCAATAAAATATAGACTCATGAGGTTGATAAGAGATGTCAGATAAAAAATGGAAAACGTTAGCAGTATGACCAAATTTAAGACAAATTTGGCACTAAAAATCCACCATGACCTCTTCCAAAACCACTACACAAAAAGATGTTCCAATTGTATATTTGGAACCACCACGACCACGTCCAAAAGAAGCTTTGAGTGTAATTGAGTGAAGGTGAAACCAAATTCTGTGATTCTTGAGGATAACAACTGAGATGTGTTTCATGTCTATAAATGAGAGCTTCAATTTTAGTGATAGAAGGAGGACATTTCTTGCTTTCAATTACTGACACAGCAAGTGCATAACTAGAAGGAAGACCTTCGAGAAGTGCATCAACATGTTTCTTATGTGTTACAAGCACACCTACACCAACAAGTTCTCAATATAACCTTTAATTTTAAGAAGATAATCTTCCATGGATTTAGACTCTAGTTTTACAATACACATTGCAGTACGCAATTGTTGTATACGAGATTTAGTTTGCAGACCAAAATATTCATGAATTGTGTCTCAAACTTCATAAGAATGAGTTGCATCAAGCCTACACGACAGAATAGACTTTGAAAGTGTAGATTGGAACCAAACAAGTAGAGTCTGGTCCGAACTTTCCAAGCTTCATATGCATGATTAACAATATCAAGTGTTCTATCATGTTCAATGAGGAATAATTGGATTTTCAACAAATCGTTGGAATTTGTGAGACTTAATCACTGGTTCAACATACTGCCTTTTGTGAAGATAATTTGTATCATCCAATTTCTCAGCAATTGAAGCGGAAAATTCATTGAAGCAGAAGCCATAACTCCAACCGAAGAGATTACGTAATGCAAACGTAAGAATCTCAAAGTGAGAAAATAGAAGACAATCCCTGAACCGAACCATTGAACAAAAGGAAAGGACTCGTGACGAAATTGTGAGAGAAAGGCGTGAGCCAAAAACTGAGAAAGAATAGGTGCGAACTTGAGTTAACCACAATTAGTGAACGAGAGGCCCGAGCAAAAGCAGAACAAAATTTCAATCGCAACTTGAATTAACCACGAAATCAATCACGAACAAGAAAGTGAGACAACTGCACTGATTAAAATCCTCAAAACAACAAGTCCGAAGAAAAATCAACGAGAACGGACAAACGAAACTTTAATTCACAAAGCATCGCTACAATTGACGAACATCACGAGCTCAAAACGAAGAGAAAACACATTTCACCGATTGAAACTTGAACTAGGTAAAGCGAAAGCAAAGTTCAAGAGAATGGATCAATGTAAAAGACGCTCTAAATATCATGTTGAAGCACTAGAACGAAAGAAACATATATTGAATTGAACTAAATTTTATTTAATGAATATCACACTTGAATGCTTTGTACAGCTTGTATTTATACTACACGATACAATATGTACACTGGTACAAGAGATTTAAAACTAATAATGATTGACTATGGTTGACCATTGACCATAGTAAACCATTAACTATTAACTTTACACTAACATTATAAAAATTTAAAATTATTTAAAATCCCAATCATTGACTTTCTAATTAATAATTATTATTGAGTACTGCAGACAATTTGCAATTTTTTTAACTGCTATAGTTATCCACCACTGGTGTCTATACAGCTGCATTGACTTTCTAACCTATAATCAACTTTTAACAGTATATTACAGTGCATAAACATCTTATCATGCAACTGAATAGGTGGAATTGGTTGCTAACTTGTGCTGGAAATGAAATCTTAGATGCGAAAGTGTTCTTTGTCACATTATATGTCTTCCCTTAACATGTTTCCATTATTGCACAAATAAAAAATATTTTTATTTATGATAAAGAGCTTGTTCACATAGTCCTTCTAAGGATTCACATGTGACAGATAGGCAATAAAACAATTACAACTGAATTGAAAATTAAAAATTACTTGGACTATAAATACATATACGTACCAGTAATGTTACTACCAACTATGTTTGAGTTTCACTAATCCCTTAACTACTAACTGCCATTGACAATCTTCTTGAGTGTTTTTAAGCACCTTCAAGTGAGATGCGACACAATCAAGAGTAATAAGTAATTAACACAATGCTTAAAAAAGCATGTTTCCCCTTGTTCTCAGCTGCAAACTCTAACACAACTTAGAAGAAATTGCCCTGCTATCCAATATTATGAAACTTTCAGTTGCAAGTTATGGAATAAAGAACACTTACAATTTGGAGATTATAGGAATAGTGATTAGGAGAATAACAGCAAGAACTCCATATCATTGCAAACATATATCAGCAAAGGTACATAAAGAGGAAGATGCAAACAAACATGTAGCCTCAGACTGTCTCTGAATAAATGTCATGTTTCTCCCATTCCAGAATTGGATCCCATTGGGAATGCTTGTGTAGATCAATTCCTCTGCAAACAGACAGTGAGGCAAAAATGGGTCATCCACAAGGCCAGAAGTCTTGGACAACAACGGCGGAAATCCTCGTTCATTTTGCAAAATCTCTGGCAGTTGCAGTACCTTGTCGGTGGTGCCATTGGGTTGAGACACTTCAATTTCCATGTACAAACATGGCAAATTAAGTTGTCGAGGGTTGAGGAATTGGCAATGAAAACCACCCCCATTTTACTCGCAACCATGACATGATGAGACACATGAAGGTTCATAAAAATACAGGAGAGAGATTGTAGAGTGAATATCCAATTCCAATAGGACCAAATTCCAAGACCTCAAAGCCCAGTTCTCTGCTCTTCCACATCTTCCTGTTTTTCAGTCCTCCCCTTCATCCGAATGTTTAAAGAACTTACTAACTTCTCTGTCCTTGGCTCTGGCACCATTCCTTTTGCTACCATCTCCTCAAAATAACGCACAACATCCTTCACCCTCCCTTTTCCAAAGTGCTCATGAATCATGATGGTATATGATCTCCTATCTGGCCCCCATCCATTCCTCTCCATTTCTTCCCATGTTTTTCTAACTCCATCCTCATCACCCCATTTCATGTACAATCTCAGTACCAAGTTATAAACATCATCATTCATGCTGCACCCTTTCCTCTTCATCCTCCCCAAAACCTCGTGAACTTCCCCCGGCTCCTTCAAGCTCTTGAGCAAGCAACAATAAGTAACAACATTAGGCAAGCAACTCCCGTTCCTCCTCTCCATCTCATCCACCAGTTCATACACTTTCTCCATTCGTCGTATCTTGCACATGTACTTAATAAGAGAATTGTAAGTAGAAACACTAGGTTCGCAACCTCGCTCACTCATGTCACGAAAAATCTCCAAGGCCTCAGGAATCCTCTTCTTGAAACAAAGAGCATCAATGATGCAGTTGCATATCACAACATCTGGCTTACAACCCTTGTCCAACATGCCACGGAACAACCTCAGTGCCATCCCAAGTTTTCCTTTCTTGGTCAACGCCTTGATAAAGGTGGCGTAAGTGAATACATCAGGCTTACAAGGAGAAGCCACTATGTCCTTCCACACCCTCTTTGCCTCATGAACGTTTCCCAAAACACACCAACCATTCAGGATCACGTTCCAGGTCTTTATATCCGCACTACAAGAAACATTAAAAAGTATAAAAAAGAGGTATGTGTTTTATAACCTAAATTTAGTTTATGCATAAGTATAACATTAAAAAAACTATATAAAAAGCTTCATAAGATAGTTTATAATAAACTAATTTGAACTACTGAAAAAATTCATTTCATTTTTTCTATTAATTTTTCTCTTCTAATAAACAATCCCTGAATGAAAGCAATTTCATCACTAATTCTGGTCAGTGATACCTTAATCTTTTCCAGAATACCTGAAACCCTTCTTCATCACATTATGGAACAACGTTTCGGCCTCTTCGACGTGCTTGAACCTGCACAACCACATCAAGAGGGTACGAAAAGCCTCGGAACCAAACTCCAACCCGAACTCCTTCCTCCGGCGGAATAACTGAATTGCATCGTCCACTTTATGAGCACCCACGAACCTACGAAGCAGTGTGGCAAACATCTTTTCATCGACAAGCCCCTCTCTGTTTGACATTTCATCGAGCACCTGGTGCAACTCCTGAAAGCGTTGCATTTTGCCGAGAATGTCGAGCATCTCGTTGCAGACATCGGAACTGGGTTCATAGCCGGCGGTTTTTGACCAGTTGAAGAAGACGTGGGCGGGTCGCCAATCGGAGCGGTGGCGTCGCAGAACGTCGAGAACGAGGTGGTGGTTGAGGTCGACGCCGCAGTGGTCAAGGGCTCGATGCAATTGGTCCGTGGGCTTGTCTCTTCGGAACTTGAGAATGTTCTGGATCAACGAGGCTGGACACGAATGCACGAATCGTGTGCTTGAATTTCCAACGTTGAACAGTGTTTGGAAGAATCCTTTGTAAACCCTGCTACTGCTTCTACGGTTGCAAGCCATGCCTCAATAACAACAATGAATTTATTTATTTGATTTGTCGCAATTTGCAAATGCTCATTCAGGAGAAGATGGGAAAAACTATTTTGAACAATAATCCAAATAAAGTGTTACAAGAATTTCACAATATTATTTTATATATAGTGAGAATAAAGGTAGCAGAGAATGAGAATCCACCATTGTCTGACACTCAGTTGGGTAAAAAAATGAAAGATGCAGTATTCATAGGATTTATAGTGATAGTAGCTTTTGATATTTTTATCCATTTTTTATTATTTATTTTTTTATTTACTATTTTAATTATTTTAAAAATATAATAATTTAAGATTAATTGAGGTGATTGAAATAACGAGTTAAAAGTGGATAAAATATCATTATTTTATTAAAATTATGATTACGTTGAAACATATTTTAAACTTTTCCTGGTGGACTAGAACTCAGTCACACTAAAATTAGGGGTGGCAATGCGGGCCAGCCCGCCCCGCATAAGGCTCGCACACCGCGGGTCGGTCCGTCCCGCCCTGCACTTTTTATGTGGGCCGCATACTCTGACCTGCCCCGCATATATGTTGGTCCGCGGGTCCGCGGGCCGGCCCGCTTTTTTTTTATTTTATTTTTTTATTTATTTATTTTTTTATGATAAAACTTTCAATGTTTAAAAATTGGGAAACTTTAAGAAGTTCACAAAATTAAGTAAAGACTTTGGGGAATTAGATGATAAATTGATAATTCAACATTTTCATCATATTCATACAATGACATACACAATGTATTCTTTAAATTTTAGCACATTAAAAATTACATAATACTTGTCTTTTACAGTTATACAAGAATTTGAAATGTTAATGGAAGAGTCCATAAAAGAAGTAATTAATATACACAAGTACAAGTTTTTTTTTTATGTGGGCTTGCGGGCCGGCCCGCGCGGGCCGCGGGCTAGCCCGTGTGGGCCACAGACCTATTCGGACCGAGCCCGCACGGGCCTGCGGGCTCACTATCCTGGCCTGCTCTGCATTTTTTCTACAGGCCTGCGGGCCCGCAGGCCAGGCCCTAATTGTCATCCCTAACTAAAATTACATATTTAATTTTCAAATGTGCAGGTAACATTGCTGAAGCTCTAGGGCAGTATAGACAATTTTTATTTTAAAAAATGAAAAAAATATTGCGGAGAAAATAAAAAAAAGAATATTTTGTTTCACCCAGAGGAAATATGAAAAATGAAAAATATATGTATTAAATAATGTAAATATTACGTAACAAAATTTAACATAATTAAAAAAATTATATCAATGTTTTTAAATTTGGAAATTAAAATACATTAAACAAAAAAATTTTAATTTTATATTAAAATTTAATAACTAAAAAATATTGATTTATGAACAAGAATCAATTCTCTATTCAAATTAAAAATAATTAACAATATTTTTATCGTTCACAAAGTAATTAATTATTTTCCCTATTAAAATTTGGAAAGGAATATGTGTAAAACCCGTCCTTTTTTATGTGTGTTGTCAATCACCTCAGCAAACAAAGAAATGAATGTAGAGGCCTTCTTCGCCCATCCCGAATCTTTCATCTATCCACTATAGAGTACGTTTGATTGCTTTTAATTCAAAGATGAGTTAATAGAATAACTCATTCACACAATATGATTAGGGTTCATAGAATAGAATACACGTTTTCGATTTATGTGCGATATTAAACATGAGGTTTCATTTTCATATTATTTTCATATTTTTTATCAAAATCTCAAATAGATTTATAGATTTTTTTTAGTTTAAATTAGGTTCATATTTTTCATAATGCGTAACAATTAGGTTTTCCATTAGTATAATGTTAACATTTAAAGATGTGTCACGTGTTACCTTCTTTTTTTTTAAATTTTTTAACTTTCTTTTAATTTTTTAAATTTTTTAAAATCATTAATGTCAACATCAATACATTGTCACATGTCAATTCAATATGATGACACGTGTCAAGTCATTATCTAAATCTCAATTTGATCCACATATTTGTTATTTTAATTTAATTTCAATCCATAATTTTTTAAAAATTTTCCAATTTCATTCCCTCGACCAAATTTAACTTTTATATAAATGTTATAATAATATTTTAATTAAAATTTATATTTTTATTAATTATTTTAACAATATTAATTTTATTTAAATTTATATTTTACATTAAGTTATACTTATATTTTGTTTTAAAAATTTAAATATATTTATTTTAACTTGTTACAAAATTATTTTAAATAATTTATATACTTAGAATTAATTTAAAAATAACAATTTCATAAATTTAAATATAAAATTTTAAAATAATTTTGTAACAATTTAAAATAAATATATTCAAAATTTTAAATAAATAAATAGAGTTTAATATAAAATTTAAATTTAAATAAAATTAATATTGTTAAAAATATGTAATAAAAATATTACTTATAGCAAAAATATTATTATATTTATATAAAAGTTAAATTTTGTATCAATTTAAAGGGATAAAATTGAAAATAAAAAAAAAAGGATTGAAATGGAATCAAAATAATAAATATATCGAGCAAATTGAGATTTAGACAATGACTTGATACGTGTCACCATACTGACTTGACACGTGGCATAATACTGACGTAACATGTGACATAAATAATTTAAAAAATAAAATAAAATATTTTAAAAAAATTTAAAAATATTTTAAAGAGATTAAAAAAAAATTAAAAATTTTAAAAATAAAATAAAAAAATTCAAAAAATGAAGAGCTGACACATGACACACTTCTAATGCTGTTAATACCATACTAACCAAATGAACCTAATTATTACGCATTTTCAAAAATATAAACTTAATTAAAACAAAAAAATTTTGTGCATCAATTTGAGATTTTGGTAAACGTGGACACTATTTTAACCTAAAGATAATGATGCATTGTAACGTTGACATTGGTGGAGGAAAGAGTTATTCCAATATAAACCTAAATGTGCACAAAATGAACTTCAAGTTATTTATTGACGCTAGAAATTTCTCAATTTGCCCTTTGTATTTATCAATTATGATAAATTTGTTTTTTAAATAAAATAGTAAGGAAGAAAAATGAAAATAGAAATAAAAGGGAATAAAATAAACTTAAGTACATTGTTTAAATGTATAAAAAAAGTGCAAGAAAATTCATCATTTACTTGATGAGTAAGTGGGCAAAATATTTTTCTTATATATTTATATTCCTTTTACGTTATAAAAACTATTTAACTTTTAGAAAGTAAAACAGAAAGCCAACATAATTTCCTTTCTCAATCACACAGCAAGTTAGACTCCTATTAAAAACACCCATTTCTATAATAATAATAATAATAATAATAATAATAATAATAATAATAATAGTAATATATCCAAACATATATTAATTTAAAACCCATTTACAATATTTAGAAATGGCCTTGTTCAATTGTCGTTAGGAAATAAGAAAAACTTAGAAATGTGAAATGGCAACCTTCTCGTTGATGACAATGGAAAACGATAGACAAACCTAGCAATGAACACTACACGAATATTCATGATGTACAAATACGATATACACGCTTACTACATGAGTATTCATGTACAAATACGATATATGCTTAAGATCGATAGATTTAAAAATAATAAGACACATTAGTTATATATACATATTAAAAAATGTACAAAAATTATTAAAATATGATAAATATATAAATATAATTACTATTATATAAATCTAAATTAAAATTAAATGTATTAATCATTTTCAACATAAAAATATTACTAATTTTCATATTTTCATATTAGATGAGTGTGCTTAACCCATTACGAATCATCCAAAAGCTCAATTCCAGTTGTATCAACTCAAGTGTTAAAGATAAATTAATAATCTCGATAATTGATATATCTAATAGCTCAACATTTATTCCAAACATCGATTAATGCTAATCCAAAACAAAGAATAATCCAATCTCTTTACAGTGCCTCATCTTCTGTACCAGTCCTGACCCTTAAAATCTACAGTGTAACCCCAAAATCTTCTATACCAAAGGCTCTTGAATCACTGAAGTAATACGTGCTAGATAAAGGTAAGTGCATCATAGTTTGTTTGATTAGCCAACTATCTACTTCTTCCCACTGAAGGTTGCTTTACAGGGGTCAACTTGCGAAATGCAGCATGAAGTATCACGCCTACATAGATTTTTTTTTAACTGAATAATCCGTTGTGTAACTGGAAAGGAAGAAGTTAGGAATAAGAGTACATAAGTAGAAACACTAACCTGCATAGCTGACGCATATGGCACAAAAGAGAGCCATTTGAACATTAGAAAAGATCAGAATAACTGCGGTTGCTGCAAAAATTGAGATTGAGAAACAAGAGTTCCAATTAACCTTGTGCACATCAAATTGAGAGATATATTTCCAGCATCAAAAGATATTTGCTGTAAAGAACAAGATATTCCGGCCACATGAGCTTCGTAGAAGACATTTCTACTGCGCAGCCAAATACATGACATAATCAAAATTTTCTATTCATGCATGGGAAGGTGAGTGAATTTCTTCATTTTTATTGGTGGGGATGATGGAGTATGCATTGGGTTAAACAACAGCTTAAGCTAAGTCTAGACAGCACATGCCAATTGAATATTGTCGATACCCAAAAGGTCATTACAAAATCATAGGAAAAAACAACAATTTTTTTAAGTAAATTCAATAAAAAAAAAGATAAAACTACGATAAGTTTTTAGGTGTTTCTGATGAAGTTTTTCAGTGAAACTCGAGTTTCACCTCAATAACCTATATTCCTCTTTAATGTAAACCTCCATTATGCAGTAATTCAAATAAAAAAATAACACCCAAAAAATCAAGAATTGCATTTGTTCTGATAAAAAATCAGTTGATACTCCAAGTGATGAAAACAAAGAAGACAAAAGGGCCTGTTTGATTCACTCCTCCCTCATGAAATTACATATAAGTTTTGTCCCCAGAGAAAAAACTTCATTATCTCGATATATAGATAAAACATCAAATATGATAGAGAAACAACTCTAGAAATATTTAAAGACTTCAAATAAAATTGAAGAACAAGACTGGAAACATTTCAGAAACTGCATCTAAGCATTGTCCTAATCAAAAACCAGCAGATACTCCAGGTACTAAACCACAAGAAAAAAACAAAATCTCTCCTGTAGGAAATGATTGCTCACCACATTGGGCAGCACGAATCAAACACTGGCGAGTTAAGGGATACTGCTCCAATCCCCATCTGTGGCTACAAAACTTGAAGAAATCCCACAAGGCCAAACACAATATCAACCCAACAAGAGCAACTGGCATCTTATACCTGCAGCAATAACAACCAAAACACAGAGTTCCATTGGACTAAATAGCAAGGTATGAAAATAGGTACATTAAAATCTCCAATTCACTAAGCAAGAATAACACCAAAGTTCTGTTTAGATAAACCTCTTCAGAAGTCTTTATAGAAGAAAGAAATAAGGAGGCAAAATGATTCAGCTTCTCTAGCAAATGAAAATAAAAAAATCAACCTATACACCTCAGCTTTTGTTAAAGTCAGATGATATATTTTTTATAAAATCAAGACCGGTTAGAGTAAACTAAAAGCTGTTTATACATAAATTAAAGAGAAAAAAAAAACAGATTATGCATTGACAGTGTAAGGCAATTTTATACGGTCATCTAATTTAACTACAAACCACCTCATACAGTAAGTTTATCGATTTTTATTATAGCAAACTAAAAATCATACCGAAGGTCATTTCTAATTGGTTGACTGTGTTCATAGTGACAATATATAGCCATTAACCTGTAAGTGAAAATCAACTTCTTGGAAAAATTAATACAGAAAATTCTTGAAAAAAAAATTAGCTTGTATTCCCAGTTTTTTTCTTCCATGTGCATGTGGCCTATAAGTTAACTTTAATTTCCTTTATGTTTTTCCCCACAGAGAAGCTTGTCTAATCAAGAGCATCCAAAAATTGAAGAGCCTAGTTTCACCAAACAAAACATAGAATCTCCGCTTCAAATTCACAATTTCAAGAACCTAATTTCACTAAACAGACCACGGGTTCTCCAATTAAACCAAAAACCTTGAAATTAACAAAGAGTAGATAGCGTGAGCGAGAGCGTACAATGTGCAGGCGAAGAAAAGGATGAAGAGATAGGCGTAGTTGCGGGCGTAGCGTTTGATGTTTTCCTGAACCCTGAGGCGCGCCTGGGAGGGGGAGGAAGGGAAGGAGTAGGAGTCGAAGAAAGCGAAGAAGGAGCGAGACCAGGAGGGAGTATCGGCGGCGAAGTCATCGGCGGTGAGCTTGGCGAAGGGGTTGAGAGTGAAGAGAGAGAAGAAGGTGACAAGACGGGAGAAGAAGCTGCCGGCGGCAGAGGAGGGGGCGGGAGAGGCCGCGGCGGCGGAAGAGGTGCGGTGGTCGAGGATTTCGAGGTAGCCGGTGTCGCGGAGCCACGACTCGAAGGCCGGTTCCGGAACGCTGAGAGCTAAAGGGTTGGAAGAAAACACCATCGCTTCGCTTCACTATTCTCTAAGACCATACACACACAACGCTAACTAACTAACTTTACAACACCGTGTTTGTTTGGTTAATAAATGCTAATAACACTTTTTTCACTCTCTTTCTAATGCATTCTTCATTACAATTTATTAAAAAGCATACATTTAACTTTTTATTTTATGAATGTCTCTTATTTTATTCTAAATTACATTTTCATGTTTTTTAAGTATTTTTTTTTATTTTTCAAAAATTATTTTTGTTCTTATTTTTTAAGTTTCAATTCAATTTAAATGAATACTTTCAATTTCAATACATGATTTTGAACTTTTATTTTCCAATACATGACCCGATTAAAATAGAAAAACAACGTTCTTTCTCTTTATAAGAACCTTTTTATGTAGAACCATTCAAAGGACACATCAAAACTTATTTATGATCTTACTCGTCCTCTTGTTAGCGATATGGATCATAGAATGTTAACTAAGTGTCTTGATTTTGAGGAAATAAAGCAAGTTGTGTTCAATATTAATGCTTATAGTTCTACTCCATATGGGTTTGGGGCTCCTTTTATCATTCTTGTTGGAATATAATTGGTAATGATGTTTGTAAAGTTGTTCGAGAACTTTTTCTTCATAATTGGATTCTTATTGGGATGGATTTCAAAGTTGTCTCTTTTAATCCAAAGTTTAATGGAGCTATAATTCTACATAGGATTTTAGATCTATTACTTGGCGAATATTAGATTTTTATCATATTCAAAATCCTTGCTGATAGACTAGTTGTTATTGCTAGTAAGATTGTTTTTCATAATGAATCTGATTTTGTTCAAAGGAGAAATGTTAAAGAATGTATTTACATTATTTCAGAGCTATAAATATTTTAAAAAAGAAAGCTAGGAAAAAATGTGGCCATAAAAATTGATATTAAAAAAAAAGTATACTCTTGATAACCCATAATAAGTACATACAAAATATTCATTATATCTAAGAATTCGCTACACATCATCAAATAAACATAGAAGAAATTTATAGTTGAACGAAAACATTTACCAGCAGGCAGGTAACACACTGCAAAGAAAAAGAATACATCATGTTATTTAAAACTGGCAATTCCACAGCTATATGTTTCGCAGTGCAAAAGCTCAATCATAGAAAGGGGCACTCAGCCTAATATAAATGCAAAAAAAAAAAAAAAAAAAAAAAAAAAAAAAACGTAATGAAATAGGGAGTGTTATAGGTCATATTATCACTATCTATCTCCATACCAAAAGCCCATTCACAACAAATGTACCTGCAGTAAGAATTTGATCATTGAAAAAAGGACAACAGTTATATATTTCTAACATTAAGCTAATGGAAACATGAGAGCCACCTAAAAACAATTATATATGAAAACAACAATGGAAGTCCATTTAGGTACTTACTGGTTGCAAGAGGCATGGTGTTGAGCTTTAACTCAAAGAAATCATGTTGTGGTAATTTGAAACCAACTCTATAAGAAATGAAAAAGTTATAATTACTTAATATTTATTTAATTGTGATGTTATTATATAATTAAAACATCAACATACCTTGGTCAACACATTGGAGTTCTTCAAAATCATAGTCTAATAATGATGGTAAAGGTATGTCTCTTAACCAATCTTGTGTACATATAAGTGCCTCCACCTTTTGATGTGATAAAGAACTACGATATGGATCAAGCACTCTTCCTCTTGTGCTAAATGCGGACTCAGATGCTACTGTAGAAACAGGCATAGCTAATAACTCTCGTGCTATGTTTGAAAGGATTGGAAATCTACCAGAATTAACTTTCCACCAATCAAGAATGCTCAAATTTGTAGTTATTTCAAGCTCTTCCTCTAAATACTTTTGAAGCTCAGATTTGTTTGAAGAGGTTAATCCGGTTGTTTGCAAAAATTTATTCCAACCATATGGATCATTCTTATAACTAGGTATCTCTGCATGTGTTTGTTGTGGGACATTTTCAACTCCCTCCTTTCGACTCTTGTATTCATCAAACAACAACTTTAAGGAAATATCCAACCTTGACTTTAACACCCATCCATCATTTGTCTTTTCAGGATCAAAAAGTTGATCAATTGTCCAATTCATATAACCCATTTTATATCTAGGATCCAAGACAACCGCAATTAACAACAACATATTCATCTTGTTAGGTTCACCCCAATATTTCACATATTTTTTTTCATTTTTTCAGCCATCTTATATGTAGCACTGCTTGTACCATTGGACTTAAGCAAATGATTAATCCCATTCCAAATTCCAAACACCTCTAACATGTACATATTACTAGTAACATAAGAGGTACCAGAGATGCGCAAAGTAGCTTCATAAAAAATGCTTAAAAAAGGTAGAATAGACTCAACATATCCCCAATCTTCATAAGAAGGCAATCCAATTCCCTTTCCTAACTCATTAGCATATTCTGTATCATGAAACCCAAACTCATCAAATGCTTTTTTATGCTTGAAAGCAGCGTCTAACATCAAATAGGTTGAATCCCACCTTGTTTCAACATCCAAGCAAATATGACCCTTATGTTCAATATTTTGTTTTCCAACACACTCTTTGAATTTCATAAATCTAGAAGGAGATGATCTAATATATTTCACTGCAGCACGAATTCTTAAAACATATTTATTAATCTCTTTTAGCCCACTACTCACAATTAAGCTCAAGATATGTGCACAAGAACGCATATGAATATATTCACCTTTCAAAACCAAGTTATTCCAAGACAATAGTCTTTGTTTCAAGTGTTGAATTCTCGTGTCATTTGATGTAGCATAATCTACTGTCAAGGTCAAAACACGACTCAACCCCCATTCATGCAAGCATGACTCAACAAATTTAGCTATGGCCTCTCCAGTATGGCTTATTACTTGACGAAAATTCAAAATCTTTTTATACAAATTCCAATCATTGTCAATGAAATGGGCTGTCAAACACATATAACTTTGATTTTGAGGTGAAGTCCACGTATCGGTAGTGAGACAAACTCTTTGACAATGTTGAGAAAGAAAATTCTTCAAATGTACCTTCCTTGCATTCCATAATGTTACAATATTCTGTGATAAGGTATGGCGTGATGGGATCTTAAATCTTGGTTGCAAGGCATTTAAATATCTCCTAAAAGCAACATGCTCTACAAATCGAAAGGGAAGTTCAGCTTCCACAAACATTTTTAGTAGTTCTTCTTGACAAAGTTCTTGGTCAAATCTACCATAAGAAAGAGAGTTGATATTCCCATCAGTTGTTGAAGATGCACTTACTTTTTGCCTCTTGTTTACTTCTTTATTGGGGTTATTTGGACATCTCAACACATGATTACGCATTGAAGTTGTTCCTTTCTCATATCGAATAAGGATATCACAATACTTGCATTGAGCCCTCTTATCCGATTTAGGTTCTAGTTGAATGAAATGATTCCAAGCTTCTGATCGATTTTTCCGTTTCTTATGGGAAGGTAGTCTCATATTTGTAGAGCCACTGACTGTTGGTGGAGTAGAAAGTCCATGCTCAATTGGTTTTGAGATAGAACAATCATCATCTTCTTCGTGCTTTAACGACATTTATAGAGCCTGGTATATAAGTTTCAGGACTATATATTAATCACCTAAAATCCCAGTTTAAAACTCCAAAGACATGTACATATATAATTCAACATGAATGGACCAAAACCGGTTAAAACAGAGGGACTGTCCTTGCAAAACTTTCAATTATTTGAGGAAGATTTACCATGCTAAGACAACAGTTTCAGAAGCAGACATTTTATTGTGTGCGCAAGAGTTTCTTTACTTCAGCATCTTCTAGAGTAAAGTATGCCCAAGGAGAAAAATGCAAGGACAGAAAAGGATAGAGAAGGCTATGGCATGTAAAGCAATTGAATATTATTCACGAAACAATTCAGCAATCAAGAAAAAAAAAAATTATTGTGCTTGCTACTTGAGGTATGTAAAAAATTTGGATTACTTAAAATAGGTGCAGTGGGGACTGGCCTGACATGCAAATTCAAAGAACTTATCCTGTGTAACTACTTTTACCCAAATTCCACAATCAACAGACCTATATCTGATGAGTGGGGCATCCCAGGGCTTCAGAATAAAGTCCCTCACCTAAGCTCCTAAACTATTAGTGGCCCCTCCCACAGTCTTAAATAAGGTACTTGTTTTAAACAGTTTACAGTATATATATATGTCTCAAAATTAGTCTAGTGTCTCAGTATAACTACGCCTACAATTATTGCAAAAATATTATATCGATAGAGAAATAACAAATGAGATCAGATACATAAATCAGGACAAGATATAAGCAAGGCAATACTTGAACTAGAGTTAGATAACTTTTCTAATCCAAGGGACATTCAAAGTAAAGTTTAAGATAGTGTTGGACAGTCAGTTTCAAATTTTCATGATTTTAAAGAAAAGTTGGAACCACTATTCAGACAAAGCTAAAAATACTTATTGTTGCAATAAATGAAAGAAAAGGAAACTAAGGTGAAATAAAAAAAGTGAAACCTGTAGGCTTCACGCGTGGCCTGGAAAATAACTTCTCTGGACTCCCCTGCTCGAAGCTCTATTGCCTGTGCTGGAGTTGAGAAAGCATACTCCTAGAAAATAAGACAATAATATACACTGAATAAGGAAGTGGGAAAAGATGTAGCTTTCAGAAATGACCAGCATAATTTTAATCCTCAATTTCTAAATAACCCTGATATTTACAAACACTCCAACTTCTTATTCTTAATTGTGTTGAATAGCACACAAGCAGAAAATTACTCATAATTTAGAACAAGCATGACAAACGTGACCAATTCAATCTGGAAAGGAAAAAAAACACACATGAAGATTCTAGATAAGCAAAAAGAATTATCAAACACGACAATGATGCACAGATACAATCGGTATCAGATACGATACAAGCCTAGTATGGTGATATAGGAAGCAATACATGCGGGATACAGATTCAGAATTGTAATAAAGTTCTACTAATTAAGGAAACCATATGACAGCCACATAAAATCTTTTCCCTTTAATTCATAAAATTGAAAAGTTACCATACCTTGGAACCAGAAGAAACCCTTCAAAATCAATCAGATTAAAGAAAACCAGCTAGCTATCCTACCCAGTGAAATTCACAATCAATACCCCTGCAAATAAATTTAAGCCACTCATTGACACAAATAGATAGACCAAAATATTGCATGATGAAACGCATTCTTGAAACAGGGTGTGTTTCTTGGTTCAATGTTCTTAATCATTATTATGCCATAGTCAAGCAGAAGGTGGATTTATATACACTTTCAAAGTGTAAGATGCGTATCAAGATCATAGATTACGTACATTAGCCACGGTTGGCGAACGGGAACAGTAGCAACACCGTTGTTGGAGCCAGAATCCTAGGATTCTGCCGGTACGAGGTTGGTGCGGCACACACCGGGATCAAATGCAGCGTTTCGGTGTTCTCACACTCGCACAAACACACCGCGCATTTCAAGGGATTTAGGGTTTATCTTGAAATTTTGAAACCATTAAAACGAACTTGCATTCTTCCATACATATCATCTATTGCTTCACAATCCTCCATGGTGACACTTTCATATTGCCTGGTGAATGTACAACTTTCACTAATTACGCTTGGAGTTGATTTTATGTATTAGTTAGGATCGAAAACTATAAGAGCGTAATTTACTTTTGTACAAAATTTAAAATGTTTTATGATAAAATATATTATAGTTATTTTTCAATTAACGTTAATAAGGAATTTCTTAGTCAACATACTATATATTATTGATGTCATATTTTATTTTTCAACTTATGTCAAAAAATGTTATTTTCAGTTAATGTTAATTAAAATTTGTTTGTAATCAGTATCAGTTTAGAGTTATTTTTAGATAAGGTAAGTCGGAACTCTTTTTTATAAATGTTAGTTAATATTTCGACATTAAGATAACTACTTTATACTTTATGTAGACCAGATTCCTTTTATTGATATTAATAAAAAATATCCTTTTGATTTACTTGTTAAAATTATTTTTGTTGATACTTTTTTGTATCGTTCTCATGTATGTAAAAGTTTCGAGGATTAGAAAAGAGATTCATATGTAAGTAAAATGAGTGAAAATTTAGTGAAAAAATTTATAGGTTGTGTTTAAATTTTTCATATACAAAAGGTAAATTATAAATGTAATTGAGTTCAAACCGAATCAATTAAAAGTTTCTTGACAAATTTGATCCACCTAAATTTTATATAAGTTGACTGATTTAAATCTCACTTATGTCAAACTCCACCCAACTTGATTTTATTTTACAATATGTTAAGGGACATTTTTTTTAATAGTGTTAATTTAAATCACAAATATTTTATTTTAAGTTTAAATTTTCTTTTTCTCTCTTATAATGAATTTTGATGTTCACTCCTTAACTAATTTTTTATAATCTAGTTTCTTATTTTTCAATTATTGCAACCAAATTATCAGGCTAATCTTTTTCTTCATAGAAAAATTCAAACAAGTTTTTTACTAATATATAAGTTCTTTTAAGAGGTCTATACTGACACCGAGTACACAGTCAAGTTCATTCCAAGTATTTTGCAGCAAATCTGAAACTACCATTTCAATGTTTCATCTTTTTCTTTCTCCACAATTCACACACCATTGGCAACTCTCATTTCATATACCACATGTAAATGAAAAAAAAACCTTCACTGATCTTGAACATTTTTCAAGGGTCACCTTTATTGTTAATCATATACAGAACAAGCCCAGCAGCATATCTTTTAAGCCTCGTCACCATCACTCACGCAGACACGACTATCGATGTAGAATTCAGTAGAGAACTCAACTTCATCAACTATCCTTCCTCTTTTGTATTCACACACACGATGAGCGAAGTTAGTATAAACACCATAACAAAAAAACTGCAACCAAATTCCCTTAACCAATATACAGCTGCCAATGGAAAAATATATAACTTGGATTAAATATGTTTAAATATGTTTAGTTCCCGAACTTTAACGTGAAATTGAAATTCGTCCATATTCGAAACTTTGATATATTTTAATCTCAAACTTTAAAATGAATGAACATAGTCCTTTTAATCTAATTACATTAAATTTTTAATTTTTCTAACGTGTTATCATGCTAACATTTGAGTTCTTTACATCATTTTACATGTTCCCGCTTCAATGTCAATGAGAGAATACATTTGACACGTAAAAAAAGTTTAATATAATTAAGTTAAAAGGACTATATTGATTCATTCTTTAAGTTTAGAAATCAAAATCAATCAAATTTTTAGGGAACAGGTCAATGTTCATCAAAGTTCGGAACTATAAACATATTTAACCCATTTAAATTTACATGCAAGTACCTTTCAAGAACAAACTTCCCTTCTTTATACTTTTGACTCTTCTCGTGTGCAGATTCCTGAAAGACAATAGTAAATTTTAAAAAGTTGTGGCAAGCTAACAACCAGCTTGAACTAAACAATGATGGTTGATAGATAATATTATATATACCATCAACAAATCACAAACAAAAAAGATTCAGTTTGTAGACTATTACAGTAACTATCTCTTATCAGCAATAATTTATAAGTAGATAACAGTGTAAAATAAATTTTAGAGTGATTGTGTATTGTCATGAAACTATCTCTGTATGTATTAAAAATTTTGGATTCTCTGTTGTATTTTTCTATACTGGTCTTCTACTGTGTTTTGCTGTACTGGTTATCTATTGTGTTTTTAAAATATACTGATGAACACTTATTTTAATGTTCTAAAATATATTAAAAAAAAAATTAAGTACTAACATCAATGTATTTTGAAAGCACAACAGAAGACAACACCCAGAAAATCAATAGAGAATCTGGACTCCACTGATTCCTGATTACATGAAATCAAGAGAGGGTAAGAGAAGAGTATTACGTATTTCCAGCCAATTATTTGACCACAACAACAGCAAAAGATATCTGCCACAGTATGTAATCCTGAAAGCATCTGCCTTTCTTCTGGTGCTCCGAGTGTGAAGTTGACACTGGATCATAGTCCCGAAACATAAGCAAACATTTCAACTAATAATGGCAAACTAAACATTCCCAAACTTTATTTATTTATAATGCAAGCAGCAAGTAGGTTTGTAATTGTCATCTAAAATCACAACTATCAAAGAGAGAGGGTTAGATATAAAGTTGTTAGTAAGAAAAATAACATGTGCGTCTTCTCTGTCAAATAAATTTTGGCTGCTTGCCTTCTTCTATTGTATTGTCTTTCTATAAATAACAAATATCAAATTACAGTTCTAAATGATAATTAAATATAATTCCTGATTTGTATAAGCTAAAAACTGGAATATAATAATATCGAACTATTAGGAAGATTCCATTCACCAAACAAAAGGAAACAATAATTATAATAAGGGGCCCATGACCTGATCCATGACTAATATCTCCCTCAAATTGATTTAGTTCATACATAAGCAATAATTAATTAAGTAGGAACGGATTATGAGGATGTGGGAAATTTTGATAAAGATATAGCTTGACCATCAAAAGCCTTATGGATTGAGTGACAATAGACCTCTATATACTTACTGTCAGATCTCATTTTAAAACTAATTCAATTGACAGTAAGTGAAGTTGTCTAACATATATATAACCTGCAATCCAAGAATTCAGACAGACAATGAGACCTCCCAATATCCCTCCAGGATTTGTGTCAAAAAAGGTAACCTACTAAAATAGGCAATTATCAAGATGAGTTACTTTGATAGTGAGAATGGCTTAATGCTTTTGTACATTGTTATTCATTCTGTAAATAATGAAAGGAGCATTTACAAGTAATACTATTCATTTATTAATATAAATATTCTATTGTTTGATTTGTGTAGAAAGTCAATTCATAATTTGTTTGATTATATACAATCGAGGAGAAAGTCAATTCATGATTTGTCTAACCTATTCTTATGAAAATAGATTAATATCATTAAGGAGAAAAAAATAATTCATGATTACATCCTCCCTCAAATTGATGTGGCTGGTCAAGGAGCATCTATTTGCTAACAAAAAACTAAGGAATAGTCGTGGTAAGAATATCCGCAACCTCAAACTGAGTATTGATGTGGGGGATTGATATAACATGGTCATCATAAACCTCACAAAGAGAGTGACAATCTACTTGAATATTCTTGGTTTGCTCATGAAAAATTGGATTTGCAACAATCTGAATAACTCTTGTCTTATCCGAATAAAGAGGCATTGTATTTCCACGGGACAAGTAGTAGACATGATATGAAACTTTGATTCGGTAGATGATTTAGAGATTCTTGTTTGAGATCAATGAGGAGCCAAGAAAATGTACCAATCAGTGATCAATCATCGAGTATCAGGACACTTATCCCACTTAGCATCACTATAAGCAATTAATTTAATAATTGACTAAGGGGAAAGAATAGACCTCACTGAGAGGTTTCGACTGCCCACAAGCTGCCTCGCTGAAAGGTTTTGACAGCCCACAAACTACCAATAATATAAAGGATCGGACAAAAAGATCAACTCATCACAATGATATTTAACACTAACTTCAAGAGGATTATCCACCGGATTAGCTAATTGGAGGCCAGCTATAGAGATAAGGTTCATGGTACATTGATGTTGATACAGACATAGGAATTCATCACAAGATTATTTTCCTCAGACTCATCATCATAATAGAGCTGTTGAAAGGAAACACAAACATATTGATATTGGCCTTATTTTACTTAGTCATCTTTCTCTCCCTCTAAAGATATGGGTTCATACCTTCAATATGTCTACCTACCTTATTAATAGACTTCGCAGAACCTCTCTTTAGTTTCAAATAACTTATATTGTTCTCTTTAAGGTTTCTCCTGATTTTCTATTCTTAAAGACTTTTGGTTGTGCTTGTTTTCCTTGTCTTAGACCTTACAACAAATACAAATTTGATTTTCGATCTCATGAGTGTGTTTTTCTTAACCATTTTCCATCTCACAAAGGGTACAAAATGTCTCTCTCCTGCTAATAAAATGTTCATCTCCAAAGATGTTATCTTTAATTAACATAGATTTCCCTAAACTAAGTTATTTTCCATCAAGGACATTAGTAATATCAACTAATTCCTCCTTTTTCAGTCTCATTCCTCTTTTTCTTCCATTATAATAATATTGATTTTACTATTTCCTCTTATGGCATTGAATTTGTCCTTATTGTTTCTCATTCTGAGAACATTTCTTTCCCTCAATTTGCTTCTCATACTAATTTTGAAGCTCTCACTACTCAAACTTGGTCTCTTCCTATCAATACTTATCCTATGCAAACTAGGTATATAGATCCTTTTGTTCTTCTAGAAATTTTTGAACCTAAAAATGTTAAAATGGTTCCAAAATATCATAACCAGTACAATGCTATGAAACATGAATATGATAAGTTAACAATAATACATGGACTCTAGTTTCACTTCATTCTACAAGACAAGCTATTGGTTGCAAGTGAATTTTCAGAGTCAGGGAAAATGATGATGGTTCTCTAGACAAGTATAAAACTCATCTTGTTGCTAAAGGTTTTCATCACCAGCCTGGTTTGGTTTTCATAAAACTTTCCTCCTGTTATCAAACCAGTTACTGTTTGATATCTTAAAGGTATTCTTCTTCATGTTCTTCATCTTACTCCTATGACCTCTGCCTCTCCTTTTCCCTTACAAGTTTTCTGTAATCTAGACTGGGCTACTAACTTAATGATCAAATGTCAACCTCTAGTGCTGTCATATTTCTTTAGATAAAATCTCATTTCCGGGTGGTCTAATAAACAAAGTTTTGTGGTAAGGTCTACTACAAAAGTGAAGTATCGCATTCTTGCTGAAAAAACTACTCAAGTTCTATGGATTCAAACTCTTAAAGAACTTGGCATATAACATGGTCCTCCTACCATCTACTATGATAATCAAAGTGCCACTGGGTTCTATCTTTTCTTCTTTGCTCATAAAAAAGTTCTATCCAAGTGTCTATATGTTCAACATATTTCAACTCAATTGCAATGGGTTGATGTTATTACCAAACCTATATCTCCTACACGTTTCATGTTTATTCAATACAAACTCAATGTGGTTGCCCAGCATGACTTGCTGATGGGGTGTTAGTGTTGTATCAAGTTTATTATAGTTGCTGTTATAGTTTGTTTATCATGTTTCTTTTCTTTTTCTATCTAAAGAGAACCTTTGTATGTAACTTTTCACTAACAGAAATTACCTTTTTATGTTTATCTTTTCTTCTCTCTTTAGAACTCTAATAAGTAAAAACATCCAGGAGATATTTACCAATGGCCATCGATAATTGTGTAGTTTTAAATAAGTTTTAACCCAGGAGCAGTAGAAAGTGTGTTATAGTGTGTTAGCTGCTAGTACTGGCACTCCTCTTTTAAAATTATAACTAATGAAGTGCAATAAGTTGAAATGTGAGGGCTACTGACCCGCGTAGACAAAAGGAGAGAAAAGTAGAATAATGATGGGAGAAATCAAAGAGGGGAGGGCCAGAAGGACAAATATGCATTAGTCCTTAGTATCTATTCCTTTTCTACTCTCTTTCAGTTTTCTCCATTCCTCTGTGATTGATTTCGGTATAGTTTGGGGGCAGTTTACTATTTCTATTGTTAATTTCTGGTTTTCAACAGAATTTTTTTGCACTTAAAGGTGCTGAGCACCATTTCTTCTAGAGTTCTGGTTGACTACTATCGTGACTTTTTTCTATAAAAAAGCCTCAATGTTAAATTGTTTTCAAAGATGTGGATGCATTACGATTAAATTCAGTTAATATGGTAAAAAAGGCGGAGGATTTCAATTATAGAAATAAAAAACACTAAGAACAATTTAGTACTCATGGTAAATTACATAATGCAATTTCAATAGAGCTTTGACTTTTGCAGAACATGCAGAAGAATTCAGAATATGTTGCAGGCAATTTTCATCTAGCAATAAAAAATGAGTATCAGGCATGTCATATTATCACTTATCATACACAGTACGATCATTACCTTTAATTTCTTAGTCACCAATGGATTACCCAAGAAAAACTTAAATATACTCACACGTTATTGAATAGGTATGCTTTTCCCCTCCGGCAATGAAACAACTGAAAGAAGGGTGACAGAATTAATATGAGAAGTAATTTAAGAACCCATCAAAGCAGTTGGAAACTTAGAGCATTATACTGGAAAAAACCAAGAAAAAACAGTTGCAGAGACATTATGCATTGCTTTAGAAGTAATACATTTAGTTCTTTATCTTTTCCCAAATCACAAACTATATGTGACTTATATATTAAAGCAGTCCAAATTTACAAGGGCATATTGTGAGTTTACCCTGAAACTTGGTACATGAACCTCTAATGTATATTCCTTCGATAATTAATTTCTGAACTCATCATTCAGACAGATTAGGCCCCCTTGAATATTTTACAAAGTACATATTAATGGAAGAACTACCCGTGTCATCACAGTTCAACTATTTCCAGTAGATAATTCTGATCCCCAAATATTCTGATCCCCAATTATTGCTGAATTTTGAAAAGCACAAGGATTGAACTAAATAATATAAAGCACTCATGCAGCAAAGCGCATATTTTCCATCAGGATTTGTCGCCAACGTAACCATCAGAAATTCTTTTCCCGTAAGAATAGGTGAGCACAACAATAAGACAAGAACAAAACACAAAAAAAAAAATCCAATAAACATCCCACACCCCAAAACACGTTGCTGACATTGACGGATTTCAAAATTGCATAAACCATCTCCAATTTAACTAACAAAGCTACCAACACAAAATTCTTCTATATCAACAATAACCTAACTCAATTCAGATACTCTGATCCAGCTTCAATCATGGTACAACCTATGGTTACAGTTCAATGAGGCAAGTTGTGTTCTTCATTCACAATTCACAAACAGATTCACAAATACATTCAAAGCATGCATAAGGTCAGGTAAAGTACCCTTGAAATGAGATCATCTGCAAGGGCCAAGTGAGTACTACAAAACTTGCATCTATAAGACCTTCCCTCAAGCTCCATCACAAAGAATCTTCCCATATTCTTTCTGCTTTCTCTCTTGTTTTCTTGTGTCACCACCGTCACTTGCTTCTATTGCTCATAGCGGTTCATGGGAACAGAAACAACAATAGAAGTGACTCTTTCTCTCGAAACTTGCTCTTCAAAGGGACACGTGTTGGTCTTCCTGCTCCTAGAAAATAAAAATATTAATACTATTATTAATTAATTTTACTGAATTAATAAATATCTCTTATAGTTAATAGGTGTCTATTACGACCACCTTACACGCAAATTTTAGTTTTCGAGTATTCTAAATTGCTTCGTGAAGGTTAGTGATAAATAATTAAATAATAGGTCATATGTCATACTAATGAATATATTTAACATCGATGATTAATTTTCCATTCAAAATAGGTCCTTTTTTTCTAATCAATTTTCTTATTTTTATTTAACGTGAGAATTTTATGTACTTGAATTTATAGTAACTAAATGATTTTGAGAAATATACAAACAATCCTTCTTCGTCTTATAAGAACTAAATAAAATTATTTTAAGTAAATAAATGCGATTGGTAAAGAATTCATTGGTCCTTTAATGTGATTAGTCTTGACAATAACTTAGGATTAACTCTGTGTGTTGTGGCAATCTTTTACTAACCATGATCGTGATGTTGGATTTGTTTAGTGAAAGTAATTCTTTGACATGGATCCTGTTACATCCCCGGTTTTGTATTTTTTTCTTTTTTCCTCCCTCATCAACGTTGAATTTTCTTTGTTCTCGATTTCACTCAAATTAAAAACTTATTTTTATAGCTACGATATTACATGACATTACTTCTATTTATTTTATATGTTGAATAAAAATAATAAAATTATGTATGTTTTTAGTATTTGAATTTTGACATAAAATTCAAATTTGTTTATATAAAAAATTTTGATACATTTTGGTCTCAAAACATAAAAAATGAATTGATGTAATTATTTTAATCCAATAATACTAAAAAGAATTACGTGTCAAACGCGATAAACATTAAAGCGAGAACGAGAACGTTAAAAAAATATAATATAATTAGGTTAAAAGAACTATATTCATTCATTTATGAAGTTTGCATATCAAAATTTTAAAATTTTAAAAAAAATTCAAATGTACTTAAGAAACTAAAAACATAATTAACTAAAAATATATAATAATCGACTCAATTATCATCTGATATAAATATAAGAAAACAGATACTAAAAATAGGGTTAAGTATGTTTTTAGTCCCTGAATTTTGGTCAAAAATTGGAATTCGTCCCTGGTTGAAACTATGATAAATTTTGGTCCCTAAACTTTAAAAATGAATGAATATAGTCCTTTTAACCCAATTATGTTGACTCTTTTTCAACAGGTGGAATGTATTTCATGTTAATATTGGAGTTGTTTATTCTGTTTGACACATTCTCGGCTCAATATTTACTGAGAAATGCGTTTGAAACCTAAAAAAGAAGTTCACAAAATTGGGTTAAAAGGATTATATTAATTCATTTTTAAAGTTTAGGGACCAAAATTTATCAAAGTTTCGACCAGGGACGAATTCCAATTTTGAGTTAAAGTTCAGGGACTAAAAACATACTTAACCCCTAAAAATATGACTGTCCATACCTCTTTGAAGGACACATATGCAGAGTGTTCGTGTCAAGGGTGGGGTTTTTGTCATTTTCATATTGTGGGTTTACTATAATAACTCGGACTACCCATCTTTCTTTTCGTGACAAATTTAAATAATGTTTTTTTTTTTCTTATAAAAGTGTTCATTTACTTTATATCCACGATTATGATAGGTATCCACAATTTGGCTTTTTGGTCTTTTATACATGTGCATCATTCCTTTATTTATTTTGGTTTGATTGTTTGCTTTCCTGCAAACACTATTTTGTTAAAATACAAATGATGGAGGTGAAAGACATCATGGAGCAGGAATTTTAAATTGAGTTATTTGGTTATTGGCTACGGAAAGGGTTTGTTTTGTTTTCAAATTCATCTTCACTTTTACCTGTTTTTACTGTCCATTACAAAATTTAGAAAAGACTCATTTCCTCTTCTTCTACTATATATGTATATTGTCATTACTCTTTTCATGATTAATATAATCTTGTTTAATGTCCTAGAAGTACTCTAAAGTAGATCTAGACTCATTCTTGTAGCCTAGAATCTAAGGACTTTATATCTAGTATGATTCCTCTACTTGTAAGGCCCAGTTTTATTTCTGTCCTAATGTTTAAGGGTTGGTCTTAATCTGTTGGGCCTAAGGGCTGACCCATAGGGTGCTAAGGCCCTAAAGCTGCTAGGGTTTCCAATTCTGATTCATTTCTTGCAAAACAGAACCCTAAGTGAAGCCCCCTTCCTTTCAGGACGCTCTGCTAGGGCTTGACTCCGATCTTGGCCAAAGATTTCTCGAGCTCAGCTTTGTTTCACTCCATAGACTACTTCTCGAACTGTTGCTCTCCGCAGTTGGTGTCGAGGTCCCGTACAAGCCCTCTCCAGGTAAGGGAAGCTAGACTTCGCGTTTTGATTCACTTTTTGTATGTGTTGGTTCTGTTTCGAGTTCTGGTGCTAGTATGTTGCTTATGATGATGTAAAAATGCTTTGGGTGCTGTCATGAGTGAGTCTGCATTTAAGCATGCGTGGAACAGTGGTGGAAACTGATATACTCGCCCAGGCGAGCTCATCTCGCCCAGGCGAGAATAGTGGGATTTCGCTCAGGTTTCTGCTCGAGCGCTCGCCTAGGCGAGCTGCTGTATTTTTGAGCGACGAATAGTCTCGCCCAGGCGAGACCGTCTCGCCTAAGCGAGAGCTCGCGACATTTTCCAGGAGCCACTGTTGCAGTCTCGCCTAAGCGAGAGTCTGCTGTTTGAGCGAGAGCACTCTTCTCGTCTGAGCGAGGACTCCAGCTTGAGCGAGACCTCTTTTGGGTTTTTGCTATGCTTTGTTTCTTGAATGTTGATGGTTGTTTGATTGGCTGGTTCATTGACTTATTAAGTAGAAATGGGGTGGATATGCATGTTGTTAAAACAGATCTGTCTAATTATCTTAACCACCAAGGGATCTGAATTGATTAACAAGCTTTTATATGGTTTAAGATGAATCTTGAATAAAACTTTAGGTTTTAAAGCTCAATTAATCAATTTCGCAGTTCTGGGTTAATGGACTGTTTAAATCAATCAAGAAAGATTATGAGAGAGAAGAAAGAAGCAAGACACACAATTTATACTGGTTCGATTCAAAAAGAATCTACATCCAGTCTTCTCCTAAGTAACACACTTATGAGGATTCCACTAAACAGAAAGGTTCCAAGAATTACAAGCACACCTATGTAATTCTAACCCCCAAAACCCAAGAACTTGATTCAACAATCAAGAACTCCCCCTAGGAGCAATGCATCCACACAATTGCACCTAGGTCCACACTTCAAACACTGAAGCTACTGTAATCAGAAATACAGAAAACAAAACAAGAAACGAAAACACCTAAGTTGTGCAGATTTGACTTGATGCTCCTTGAATCAAGCAAGATCCATCATGGTAGAATCAACCATCAATTTTTCTTGGATCTGTACTTGAGTTATCTTGCAGAATCTTCTGAAACTTTGTGTCTCTCAGATGGCTCTATCTCAGATGAAAACTGCGTGATCTTTCTGATTTTTCCACGCCCAAAACAGATTCCAAAACAGCTTTTATACAAAGGTTTTTGCTGTCACTAATTTGATTAGTAATTTACCTAATCGATTATCGTGAGTATATTTTCACTTACTTTGTACCATACTCACAGCTAATCCATTAGTTAAAAAATTAATCATATGCAGAATTACACAGCAGGCCTGAAATACATTTGATAAAGATAAACTAATTTCCTAATGCATATCCTAACTGGACCAAGCTATGTTTTATCCTAGATCAGTAGACATCATCAAAAATGTTCTTCATTTATGGATGAAAGGCTCCCCCTTCCAACATGTGTATGATGGAATATCATGCTATTTGTTGTTACTGAATCATTGGAAAATAAATTGGAACTTGACATGGATAGAACACCCAAGAGTTATGGTTTTAGGGATAGACATAATCTCTTGGTCATTCTAGAAATATGATCTTAATACAAATTGTATGTTAACATGGCTAAGGAATGGATGTTTTATATGGTTTAGTACTTGCTTCTAAGGATTAGAGTAGGTATGCTTTTTATATGAATGTTAACAAGTTAGATGTATATATATTGTGTGTTGTTACATTATCTTGATTCATGAAATCCAATCCTAATGAGACTTTTACCGAATCACATCTTTACTTTTATAACTTCTACTACTTTTCTTTTAGATTGATTCAAAAATGCTTTTCACAATTGCTAAAATCAATAAATAATCACAAGTCGACAAACATACACAAATTCCTTGGAAAAAATGACACTTGGACTTCCATTTTACTACTTGTAAAAAATTGGTACACTTGCCAAAAAGTTAACAAGTTTATGGCACTGTTGTTGGGAATTTGTTTGTTGGTTTTAGTCTTTTGTGTGTTATTTACCATTTTAGGCTTTCAGTCATCTATAAATTCAATTTGCTTTTTATTTTTGTATATTCAATGTGGTTAAATATCTCTTGAATCTAAGTTGCCTTGTGTAGTGATTCTTGTTCTGCATGAGAAGCAGAACAAAAGCTGAAAATCTTCTATTTGATCCTGAGATTGAATGAACTACTCAAAGGAATAATAGTAGAAGAAGGAAGAACCAAAAATCTAGAGAAGTTAGGGAGGTAGCTTATAATTCTTCTGAACAAGAAATGGCTGGTAATGAATGCTGCAACCATGGAAATGAAGCCGTCTTTGATTGATTTGGTCCAATGTAACCAGTTTCATGGACTGTCATATAAGAATCCATACACTTACCAGGCTATATTTTTGGAAATCTGTAACATTGTCAAGATCCATCAAGTGCCAGATGAGGCTATCAGACTCAGTGTTTTCCCTTTTTCTTTGGCTAGCAATGCCAAAGTTTGGTTAAAATCATTTACTAAGAATAATTTAACTAATTGGGCAGATGCTGTTACTAAATTCTTGCACAAATATTTCCCTCAGCCAAAGATCCATAAAGGGAAACAAAAATTCTTCTTTTTAGCAAGAAGTTGATGAGTCATTAGGTCGTGCTTGGGAGAGATTGAATAGATTGCTCAAAAAAACCTACTCATGGTTTTGATGAGCCTAATTCACTAACTATCTTCTTAGGAGGATTGAGATCTCATACAAAATTGATGTTAGAGGCTTCGACTTGGGAGTCTATCAAGTGGAAGACACCTCGTGAGGCCTATGAGTTGATTGATAATATGGCATCTAGTGACAATGAAGTAAATGAGAGAGCTCAACCTCCAAAGAAAGGTGGTGTTTTAGAACTGCAATGCCAAGATACTCTGTTGGCACAAAAAGAAATCATGACTCAACAACTTGAAAATCTCATGAAGAAACTTTCTCAATTATCGAAAGAAATTCAAAATGTTCCTATGCTCAACATCACCAATTTGTGCAAGGGTGTGAGTTGTGTGGTGGTGATCAACCAAACAGACAATGTGCCATACAAGCCAACTTTAAGGAGGAGGTTACTTATACGGGTCACCAAGGCTGTCAGGGTAATTACAACCAAGGTTGGAAACCTCATCCTAGCATGAGAAAACCTAGTTTTTCAACAGACCACCATAGCAACCCTTTTTGTATGATAGGACTTCTCAACTTAAGGAAACCCTCAATCAGTTTATGCAAATGTCCATATCTAACCATAAGAGCACAAAGGCTTCTCTTCGTAACCTGGAGGTGCAAGTTGGCCAATTGGCCAAGAAGTTGGAAGATAGACCTGGGAAAAATTTTGGGGCTAACACTGAAACCAATCCCAAGGAGTAATGTAAGGCCATAACTATAAGAGAGTGTTAGCCGGGCAACCTGAGAAGAAAGAACTAGAGAAGGATAATATTATTGGTGAGCATAATGTTATTGATAAGGATGGAGAGAAGGAAAAGTAAAAGGAGGACGATGAAGTCACAAGAAAAGGAAAAGAGGTTGTAAAGCCTCCTCCTTATCCTAAGACTTATTTTTGAAAAGAGAAAGAGAAACAATTCTCAAGGTTTATGAATATCTTTAAGAAATTGGAGATTAGCATTCCTTTCTTTGAGGCTATTTAACAAATGCCTTCATATGCAAAATTTATGAAGAGTTGCTCATAAAGAAAAGGAAATACATTAAAGAGGAAATAATAGAAGTCCAAGGTAATTGTAGTGCAATCATCCAAAAACTTCTACCACCTAAATTTAAAGATCTAGGTAGTTTCACCATTCTATGCACCATTGGCAAATTACATATTGGAAAGGCATTGATTGACTTGGGAGCAAGTATCAATCTGATGCCTCTTTCCATGTTAAGGAAAATTGGTGATTTAGAGGTTAAACCCACACGAATGACATTTCAATTAGTAGATCGGTCTACCAAGTGTCCAGATGGTGTCATAGAGGATGTCTTAGTTAAAGTAGACAAATTCACTTTCTCGGTGAATTTTGTCATTTTAGACATGGAGGAGGACACTAAGGTTTCTCTTGTCCTGGGTAGACTATTTATGAAGACTGTTACAGTAATCATTGATGTGGATGATGGCCATCTCAAGGTGTGTGTGTGCAAGATGAAATTGTGACTTTTAATGTCAAAGAAGCCATGCAACATCCTAGAGATAATAACAATTGTTTTTGGGTGGAAATTTTGGATGAAACAGTGGACACTGTGAAGAGCCAAATGTTTGTGAAGTCTTCTCTTGAGAGACTATTGTAGATGCTTGTGATAACTTTACTTTAGATGAAGAATCTGAAGTTAAGGAGATTATACATCATTTGGACAAGTTGAAAGAAGTTACCTCAACTAAGGATGAAATAGAGAACTGGAAAAAGGAAAGTTATATGAACAAAGAAAAGTGGAATTGAAATTGTTGCCTGATCATATCAAGTATGTGTTCTTAGAGGATGATTTAAAATGGCCAATCCTAATCAGTAGTTATCTATCAAAATTTGTAGAAGAAATAGCTTGTAAAGGTTTTTACAGCAAATCAAGGAGCTATAGGTTGGAAAATTTCTGATTTGAAAGGCATAAGCCCAACCTATTGCATTGATAGCCCATAGCACAACCATAGAGGAGATTAAATCCAATTATGAAAGAAATGGTGAGAAAGGATGTGCTGAAATTGTTGGAGGCAAGGATGATATATCCTATCTCTGACAATACTTGGGTAAGTCCTATGCACGTGATGCCAAAGAAGGGAGGCATGACTATTGTTTAGAATGAGAAGAATGTGTTGATACCGACTAGGACAGTCATTAGATGGCAGATATGTATTGATTATAGGAAACTTAATCAAGCCATTCTGAAGGATCACATTCCTTTTCCCTTTATGGATCAAATGTTGGAACGGTTAGCAAGGCAAGCCTACTATTATTTCCTGGATGGTTATTTAGGTTACAATCAAATAGTGGTGAATCCTGAGGATCAGGAGAAGACGACTTTTACTTGCCCTTTCGATGTGTTTGCATATCGAAAGATGCCTTTTGGTCTTTGTAATGCCCCTGTTACCCTCCAACGATGAATGCTAACAATTTTTTGTTGATTTGGTAGAGAAGTGTATTTAGGTGTTCATGGACGACTTCTCGGATTTTGGAATATCCTTTTATCTATGTTTGATGAACCTAGATGTAGTCTTAAAAAGATGTATAGACACAAACTGATGTGTTATTACAAAGGAAGTTGTAGGTATCCTATGGCATTGTCACAATTCGCCATATCGTGGACACTTTAATGGAGAAAGGACAGTTGCCAAGGTGCTCCAATCTAGTTTTTACTAGCCTAATTTGTTCAAAGATGTTCATGCTTATGCTAAGAGTTGTGATAAGTGCTAGAGGGTTGGAAGAATTTCAAAAAGAAATAAGATGTCACTACAAGCCATTTTTGAGGTTGAGGTGTTTGATTGTTGGGGAATTGACTTTGTTGGTCCCTTACCTTCTTCATACAGTAATGAGTACATTTTGGTTACAGTGGATTATGTCAGCAAATGGGTGAAGGAACCTACTTGTCAGAAAAATGATACCAAGACAATCATTAAGTTCTTGAAATGTATGATTTTCTCACGATTTAGAGTTCCTAGGGTCCTCATCAATGATGTAGGGTCCCACTTTTGTAATGGTCAGTTAACCAAGGTCTTGAAACATTATGAGGTGAGGCACAAAATAACCTCTCCTTATCATCCTCAAACCAATGGCTAAGTTGAATTGTCAAATTGGAAGATAAAGAAGATTCTTGAGAAGACTATGACATCATCTAGGAAAGATTGGCCTGTGAAACTAGATGATGCTTTGTGGGCTTATAGGATTTCCATGAAGACTCCAATGGGGTTATCCCCATTCCAGTTAGTCTATGGCAAATCATGTCATCTGCTAGTGGAAATGGAACATAAGGCCTATTGAGCCTTCAAATTTCTGAACCTTGATTCCTTGTTGTCTGCTAAGAAGAGGAAACTACAGTTGCAAGAACTTGAAGAGATGAGATTGACTACTTAATAAAGTTCAAAGAGATATAAGGAGAAAGTCAACCTTTATCATGATAAAAAGCTTTTGAAAAAGGATTTTCAACCTGGCCAACAAGTTTTGCTTTTCAATTCAAGATTCAAACTATTTCCTGGCAAGTTAAAATCCAAGTGGTTTGGACCTTTCACTATCAAGGCTGTTAAGCCTTATGGTGCTGTTGAGTTGATGGATCCTTCATCTGAAGATCTACTTAGAAGTTGGGTGGTGAATGCTCAAGGATTGAAACATTATTTGGGGGATAAGGTTGAATGCCTCACCACTATCTTTAATAAACTGTTACTAGTCAAGCTAGTGACTTTAAAGAAGCGCTAACTAGGATGCAACCCAATGTTTATTTCTATTTCTTAGTTTTTGTTTCATTGTTGCTATTTCGATCTTGTCGCCCAGTGATTGGCCACAAAGGTTATGATGAGTTATGTCTTCCTAGCCACAATTTTGTGTTGAGTGTCAATGGTATGCCAATTCGGTTATTTAGGAAACATTCACGTAATTGGCCTAAGTGTGGATTGCCTTTTCTTACACTAACCTCCGACCTAACAAGCACACTTCTTATTTGAATATGGAGATGGCTTATCTCATTTATGGGATAGTCACTGAGTTGGACATGGATGCTGGAGCACATATCACGTTTGACATAACCTATACTATTAATGCTCCCAATTTATAATTGGGCTTTCCTACCATAATCACGACACTTTGCAGGGACAAGGGTCTTGTTTTTGACACTCCTGTGTTGCTCTCTCTTTCTCCTCCCCTGGATAAGAAGTTCGTCTAAAAACATTGCACCAATAAGGCAGTTGATTCCCCTGGTCATACAGTTGTACGCTAGCCTTGTCGTTCCCATACTTTTTTTTGCTAATTTTGAGGCGACTTTCTACGCTTCCATGGCCAAGATGTTTTCTAGACGAGATGATATGTGGTCTTCTTGTTACATCCATAAATTATACTATCAATAAATAATGTATTACTTTATTTATAAGCATTTTAATATGTATCTATAATATATATATATATATATATATATATATATATTATTAATATATATATATATATATATATATATATATATATATATAATATTATTAAAAATAATAATGTATCTATTATAATAAGTTATAAACATATGAATTTAAAGATTATAAATATCCAAAATATCAAATAATTGAATATTTTATAAAAAATATATTACATATTTTAGAATTTATATATGTTAATGAGAAAAAAATATTTTTATTATAATAATAGAAGAAACGTAAATAAAACAAATGTGTGGTGAAAGATTGAGTTATAAACAAGGTTACAATTTCAAAGGTTATCTATAAGTGAAAGAAAAAAAAACAAAATCTAATTAGTATATATATATATATATATATATATATATATATATATATATATATATATATATATATATAAACGCACGTAATAAAAGCATGTAAACATTGAAGGAATAGAAATAAATGCTCCTCCATCTGAAAATAAAATATTAGGAACGAATGTTTAGTTAGCAATGTAATTGGCCTAGTGTTAAAAGAATTTGGTTAAAATAAAACTAACACTAATCATTACTTGAGTAGTATAAATAGGTGAAGGGTTATGGAATGCAGGGGGAGGTAAAAACCAAAAACAAAGAGAGTTTAGTACTTTGAAATTATTCATCAAGTTAATCTAGTACAAGAGATAGGTGGTGTGAGTGCAGCGAAGAAAATAGAAAATATATCATCATAGTCTCAATATAATCTTGGTATATCTTCCACAATAAATGAGATAAGGGGAGGAGACATTATCATTTTACCTTTTTACTTTTATTATTATTTTTTATCTCTTCATAATTATTTTTATTTTTATATTTAGTTTAAGTGAGGTGCCCCTAATCTCATTCTAACTTATACTTAGTTCTCGTCCTTATTTATTTATTTATATTCATCTCTAGTTATGCATTGGTCCTATTTATTCAATTTATATTTACCCTCTTTTATTTATTTATATTGATCTCTAGTCACGTATTGGTCCTCTTTATTTATTTTTAGTTATGCACTAATCCTACTTATTTATTTATATAATTATATGATTTAACATCAAAATAAGACTTATGATAAATAAATATTTGATTTTTGTAGTTGAAGGTATAACCTTGGAAATTTAAATGAGTAGTTAGTACTCAAGATGAAATGTTCTTCAGTTACTATGTTGGTCATGGTGAGATGTTTACTTTTATGAATTTGAAAAGAGTTTTCATTTTATTTTAGGTTAAATTACTCTTTTGGTCCTTTTATTTGTCAAGTAAGATTAGTTTGGTCCTCAAGTTTATTTTGCTCAATTTGGTCATCATTTTCTTAAAAATGATTCAATTTAATCCTTGTAAGGCCCGTTAATATTATTCCTTATCTTCCTGCCCTAAACTAAAGGGCTGCCCTTGTAAGTGGGCCTAAGGGCTGTCCCAGTAGATAAAACCCTTCTTAGTTGCCCTAAGTCACATTTTCCTTTCATTTCAGAGAACCTAAACTGCAACCGTCAACCCCCTCCGCTAGGGTTTTTCTTCCACTATCACGTTGAGCTAAGAGAACTTGTGCTCCATGTAAGTATCTCTTCTAGCCGTACTAGTTTCCTTCTTTACCATCTTTTCATGATTTCGGTTAAAAGCCTCTGTTAACGTCATTTGTCTGGTTCTGTCCCATCCCTATTTCAGCCCATAGTTCATCCTTAGAGCTGTTGCACTCGTGGTCGTGCCATCGGGGTCTTAGCTAAACTTTTCCAGGTACGGGGAAGTTAGAGTTTTCAAGTCTTGAACGATTTTCTGGCTGGTTTTGATGTTTGTTGGGTATTGCATGAACTGTATGTTTGTGATGAATGTGCCAACGATCTTGGACTGTTGCTTAGGTGTGGATATGTGACTGTTGCAGGAAAGGCAGTGCTGAGATCTGTCAATCTCGCCCAGGCTAGAGTAACTCGCCCAGGCGGAGGACTCTGGTTTTGAGCGAGGCCAGTCTCGCTCAGCCGAGAGCCACTCACCTAAGCGAGGAGGAGTGAAGGCTTGGAACGTTGTTGTGGTCTAGCCCAGGCGAGGGACGCCACTGTTGGACGAGAGGTTGTCTCGCCCAGGCGAGCCAGGACTTGCCTAAGCGAGCCTGCGAGGGAATCCCAGCATTTGTCGCGATCTCGCCTAAGCAAGGGTCTATCGCCTAAGCGAGAATACCCCTCTCGCTTGAGCGAGGGCTCTTGGCTTGAGCGAGATACGCTGCAGGTTGGATGACTCTCTTAAATTGGTAATTTGATTGTTGGTTATGATGTGTTTTGTATGAGGTATGAAGTTTGTGAATTGAAAGGCATGGTATGATCTGTGTTATAAATTGTATAAATGTGATTGAGGGATCTTGGCATGTGAAATGGATAAGTGGGTTGTAATTGAAGAGGCATGATATTGATATGAGACGAGCCCTAGACTCATGGGGTAGTAATGACCAGTGGTATGGATTTAACATGTGATACTAATGAGGATTCATTTTTAGGGGTTGGTACGAAATTGTAATCATGATTAATGTTCTCTCATTGTGATGTATGATTTTCAGTCCGTGTTAGTGTGTAATTCCTTGGAGTCTCTAGGTGAGACTTCCGGGGTCGCGCTTCAGTTGCCGGGACGTAATTCCATGACCCCTTTTAGTGGGTGTTCATGGTGGTGCCCCATCTGTATAGTCTAGTAAGGATTCAAGGTAAGGTTGCATCCTGACACTCTAAGGAGTCAGTTAGTCTCATTTAGAGCAGACTGTCTCCTGTGGTGAGGGAAATGGATTCATTGTAACACTTGTAACATATAGCTCGGGGGTGAGCAGCTCGGGGGTGAGCAGAGGTATCCACCACAAGTGCAAGCATCCGCTGAATCCGACCAGACTATACGTATCCGGATGAGTGGAGTTAGTGTCTAGTGTATTGTTTGTGAAGTCAGAACATGTTTGGGCGATATATATCAAATGTTGGATTGTGCATTGATGTGTGGCTACTTGATGAACTGTTTTACTCTAGCTTACCTTGTTTATTGTCTGGTTATCTTGTATGTGGTTCTTCTTCTTGCGATGATCATCGATTAAATTGATGGGAGCAGATGGGCGAGGTCCTCGTGGTCAACAAGGGAATGGTGACTCTGCTGCTTAGCCATTTGGGCTGGATTTTGTTATGTTATAAGCTTTCTTTGGGGGCTATGATCCATGTATTTTGGATACCCGCTAAACTTCTATTTCTGTTTGGCTTTTCGTGTCTGCTTAGTTAACGTCTTGGTATGCCTCGTTTCATTGTGAGGCGTTTTGTGGAAAACATGTAAGACTGCGCTGCTATGCTATTATGACGTGACATTTCCTTTAATTTCTGCTATTAATTAAATGGGGTGTTACAATCCTTACCATTAGTTTGACCAGATGGTGTTAAAGTCAACGCCACATGTCAATTTAAGGTTTTTTTTTGAATTTTTAATTTTTTTTGAATTTTTTTGAATTTTTTTAAATTTAAATTTTATTTTATTTTTTACATGTATCTCTTCACAGTTGTGCCACGTGTCAAAATGATTCAATTTGGTCCCTATATTTGTTTTTAGTTTTAATTTAGTTCCATTTTTTGTAAAATTGAAGCAATATTGTCACTCCTTAAATTGACACTCAATTCACTTTTTTATAAATCTTATGGTGATATTCTTATTAAAATTAACGTTTTATTAAATATTTCTAGAAACATTTTAAATTAACTTTAAATTATATATAAAACATCAAACTTTGGTTTTGTTTTAAACTTGAAATTTAGTTCCTAAACTTGTAAGTTTGTATAATATACACTTGATGTCTTTATATATGATGACAAAATTGTTAATTGTGGAAATTAAGTTTGGTGTTTAACTTTGTTTAATAAGAAAACTAAAAAAAAAAATCTTGTTTAAAAATATTTCTACAAATATTTAATAAAAATGTCAATTTTAGTAAGAATATCATCATAAGATTTATACAAAAACTAAATTGAGTGTCCTTTTAAATAGGGACAATATTGCTTCATTTTTACAAAAATTAGGACTACATTGAAACTAAAAACAAAATATAGGGACCAAATTGAATTATTTTGACACGTGGCACAACTATGGAGTGAGATGTGTAAGAAATAAAAAAATTCTAAAAAATTCTAAAGATTCAAAAAAACCAAAAATTGACATGTGGCGTTGACTTTAACACCATTTGGTCAAAATTAATGGCAAGGACCAAAGTAAATCATTTTTAGAAAATGAGGACCAAATTGAGACAAAAAAAAAACTTGAGAACCAAACTAATATTACTTGACAAATAGAAGGACCAAAAGAGTAATTTAACATTTATTTTATTTCATTTAGGTATGTTATATTTTCATGTGATAGTTGTCTCACTTCCCTATTTTATGGTTGTGTATAAAAAAATATATTGTAATCTCATCATAGATGGCTGCCCCTAACATGCCCGACCCATTCCTTTTTTATATAATAGCGGTATTTCTGGGAAACACATGACAAACTAATGCAGTAAACAATTCGGTAACGTTCCAAGGAACTGGAAATTCTACTATCACCTCTTAAATGCTCCAAATGCACCGGTTATTCTTGAAGAAAAAAGTGGAGTTACTTTCTATTTACCTCTAATAGTCTAAGTGAACCCTAGCCATAACCTTTTTCCTTCACAAGCTTGAAGATCAGTATATGAGGGAAAAACTGTAAATAAATAATACTTATTCCTCTTCTAGTGTAGAAAATATAATATGTATTAAATGATGTAAATTTAAAATGATGCATACAATACTGTAAAATATATAAATATATGTATATGTGAATATTTTAATTATGTTATATGTTATTGTAAAATTATGTTTTAATTTTTTTAGTATAATATAGAAAATTAGAAGGAAGAATATTTTATTTCTCGTACTAAATAATTAGGTTATTGACCTATATGTACACAAGCTTGTTGGTTATTATAAAAATAATAATCAGCTACTGTTATGAAAATAATAATCAACTATTGTTATGAAAATATTAATCAATATTGTTATGGAAATATTAGTCAACTAATTCTAGGGAGACAAAGCCCAATAATTATGGGATTTATTTTAGAAACACAATCTTAGCATTAACAACAAATAATTAGCTATGATAAAGAATAAAGTTTAAACTTTCTTAAAATACCTTAAGTAAAAATTTTGACACTCTCCCACAAGTTGGTGAATAAAACATTTTCCATTCCCAACTTGAATATAATTATTTCAAAGTTGATGCAGTTTAGATCCTTTGTGAGAATATTTGCAAGTTGATTTTGGGTAGATACATATGGAGTGCAAATCAAGTTGTTGTCTAGATTTTCTTTGATGAAAGTGTCAATCCACTTCAATGTGTTTGGTTCTATCATGATGCACCAGATTGTGGGCATCACTAAATTCATATTCATTGTTATAGAATATAGGTTTATCCTACCATATCTTTAAGTCTTCCAATATAAGCTATAGCCTAAAAGTTCACATATTTCTTGGGCCATTGCTTGAAATTATGCTTCAACACTTGATCTAGCCACCACATTCTATTTTTTTTTTCTTCCAAGTCACCAAATTTTCACCTAGGGAGGTGCAATATCCAGTAGTTAATTTCCTATCCATAATTAACCTATCATAATCTACATCCTTATATGCTTCAATGGTTACACTCTTGTTTCGTCTAAACAAAATCCCTCTTCATGGGTCTCTTTTAGATATTGAATAGTTCTAAGGGCAACTTGTAAATGTGCTTCTTTTGGTTGGTGCGTAAACTGACTGACTAGACTAACAACAAATGCAATGTTTGGCTTAGTACGGGCCAAGTAAATAAGCCTGACTACAAGTCTGTGATACATTTCCTTATCCATACAAAGATTTCCAAAGTTTACAAACTTTATTCTTTTGACCAAGTATAACACACCCTCCAGGTTTAGTCATATAAATTTTCTCCTCTCATCCACTATTCAGAAAAGAAGTCTTAACATCCATTTGATGTATCACCAGCTTATGGATAACTTCTAGACCTAACAATACTCGAATAGATGAAATCTTACTCACAAGACCAAAAGTATCAAAAGTAATCTATGTTGAGTTTTTGAGTAAAGCCCTTTGATACTAATCTTGCTTTATATTTTTTTATGGATTCATCAAGATGATACTTTTTCTTAAAGATCCACTTGCAACCAATGTGTTTTGCTCTTTTTGGAAAGTCTACTAAGATCAGAGTATTATTTTTCTTAATAGATTCAATTTCAGTCCTTATGGCCTTATCCCAATATGTAGCATCAAGAGCACTAATAACTTCTTAAAAACTGGTTGAATCATTTTCAACTAGATAAGTATAAAATTCATCTCCAAAGGAAGTTTCCTTCCTCTGTCTTTTACTTCTCAAATCTTCACATATGACATCGTAGTATCTATAGGTTGTTCAGGTGTCTCACTAACCTTTAAAGGAAAAATATGTTCAAATAACTCAACATTTTTTGTCTCCACTATAGTATTATGCTCAATTACATCACTTTTAAAAACAAGAAACCTATAGGCAACACTATGATCCGCATAACCTAAGAACATACATTCAAAAGTTTTAGAGCCTACTTTCTTTTTCTTAAGATCAACTAACATTTCCTTAGCCAGGCACCCCCACACTGTAACATTCCGGCCGAATATTACTAAATTAAAATAAAATAAGATATCATTAAATAGTCGTATTTAATTATTCATCTTACTCAAAAACGCGAGAAAAATTTTCATCTTTATTAATCGCACCAAATGAAAACAAATTCCAAAACTAATATTCAATTAAAAGAGTACAACTCCAAGTTCGTATTCCACTGAAACTAATGAGATAAATACAAGTCTTTAAAAAAATATCCCCATGTAAGTCCTCTCTCCAGCTCTACTCTTCAACAGCTTCACCTGCAACATCCTCTACTCCCGTGTAACAAGTTACACGATCATCACCTAACACAAACATATAGGGTGAGCTCATGTAACAATACAAATGTATAATTTAATAGATAGAAGTTCACCCCAAATTACTTTATTTCAGCCAATGCTTAACCAAGAAACCTTACTGCCCTAAGGTTTCCAACCCACAATTTCTTGACCATGGACCCAAGATATATATGCTTCCACGAACCTGTCTGCTCGTGGTCCTGCCTCTACGAACCTCCCCGCTCGTAGTCCAACTCTACAGACTTCCCTACCCGTAGTCCAACACACGTGATCCAACAACTACAAACCTCCCTGCTCACATCAGCCCTAAAGTGTGAGAACGGAACATACGAACCTCCCCACTCATACCCTCACATGAGAGCATCATAATATGAACCTCCCCACTCATATTATCACGTGTTCACCACCAGCCATGAACCTACCCGCTCATTTTATAGAATAACAAGTTTTCTTTGTTATTTTAGATTCCACGCATATATCACATTTAATACTTTGTTTATCATGCATATTAATTAATTCTAGTCGTTGCAATTTCATGACATATGAGGAATTCACATGTCCTAATCTAGCATGCCATACAACATACCAATCCAATCAACAATATAAGCAGAAGAACGAGATTCATTAATAACTTCATAAATGTTAAGTACAGAAAGACCATGATCATACCCCACAAACATAATATTTTTTTGCCATAACAATCTTATCAGATTCAAAAAGACCAAGGATCTCAAAACTAGCAAGAAATTCTAAAAATTTTATAACCCAAGATCTAAGAAAAGAGAGGAAAATAAAGAGAAGATGAGAAAGAGAGGAGATTGAGTTGAGTGTAAGGAAGCATTGGGCACCTCTTTATAGGTGTAAAGGGTTTATGATGAGTTAGATACCCCTGACTTGCGGAGAAAAACTTCTCCAACAAACCCAATGTTCACAACCACCGTGGCTTGTAGAAGAGAAAACCTGCAATGTTTAATTGAAGAATCGATTGTACCGTTGCATAAAAGGAGCAAAACATTTATGTAGTTGTTTTATACTCCATTGAATATAATGCTATATTCTTTTGCAATATTGTTGATTATCACAACATTTTGTACCTTGCTAAAGAAACAAATCCTTGTTTTTCAACCACACATCGTCTTGCCAAATCCAATTCTCTCATTACATGTTCCTAAAAAAAATCTGATTTGTGTGAACTCTTTCCCAACTAACGAAGAGATCTTGACAGAATTGACCCTTATGAAATTGAGTCCAATTTTGTAAAAAATAATACAGCTTGTTTTTCAAGAAGAGATATGAAACGTGCTTAATATTGTAAATTTTTTATTATTTTATTTTAAATCATGTATTTTTTTATTAAATCATTTTACATATAGTTATTACCGTTATTATTATAATAAATGAAAGAAAAATAATTAGGTTTTGTTTTTGTTAACTTTCTAATTATTCCGCTTGAAGCGTACTGCAAAAGATATTAGACATTCATGTTTGCAAGTGTTTGCAAGGGAGTTCCACAGTGGCACCTGATTTCTGCAAATTAAATTAAAAATCAATAAAAATATTAATAATATAACTTTGCCATACTTTCTAATCATCTGAATACAAAAGTTTAGTATAACTGAACATTGTAATACTTAAGACTATGATTGAATGAAGAAATGAAAGAATGTTCGTTCGTGTAGCCTAAAAACTAAACCGGGTGAAAAGTGAAAGCTTTGTGTGGTGGTTTTAGACGATGGTTGAACAAGCAGAGGTTTTAGGGTCAACGAGAGCAGGCAAGAGATATTTCCTTCCGTTGACACCATTGGCGTTGTAGCTGGCACCGGTGGTGGGGTCCACCAAGAGGTTCCCTGCATAGCCAGGGTAGGCGCCCTTACCGTAAACGCCGGTGCAGGCAGAGG
>Ga0214543_1001607_pt1 | contig 44019 bp, 11 predicted proteins | sample CNSS2metaG_FD_160094 | JGI IMG/M metagenome (GOLD analysis project Ga0214543, IMG submission 160094) | Root nodule microbial communities from cowpea collected in UCLA plant growth center, Los Angeles, California, USA - CNSS2 | ecosystem: Host-associated > Plants > Roots > Nodule | place: USA...
AATAAAAAAAAAATAAAAATAAATATAATATAAATTAAAAAAAAAAAATAAAATTTTTTTTTTTTTATAAAAAAAAAAAAAAATTAATAAAATTTTTTTTTAAAAAAAAAAAAAAAGGTATTCAATTGAATAAAAAAAATAAAGACCAAAACAAATTAAAGAACTAAATATATGAACCAAATTATTAATTATACTTAAAAATAATTCATTAGTTTAAGTAATCACTGCTATAATATTTTATATTAGATGATTTTTCTTTTTGCAAATTTGTTAAAAGAATTTGCAAGAAAAGACTTATTTTCACCATTTTTTATAAGAATTTTAACTGGCAGATAAATCTTTCATGAATAATCATTTTCTACAAAATTATAAAATTCGTAAGGATTTCTTATAATTTTTTTTTTACGAAAAGTGTTTTATACAAATTATTTTGCAAAATAATTGATAAGTATTTCTTGTAAAAAAAATTTCATAACAAAATTTGTAGGTATTTCCTATAGAAAAATTTCAAAACAAAATTGACAGAAAATATTAATTTTTTAACAGTAAATTCAATCACATACACTAATACATTTTATACTTAAATTTACCATGTTTGTATTAAATCACCTCACTTTTAGTTCAATTTATCTCCAAACTAATGATCTACAATCCACCGTCTCAACCAAACAAAGCATATCAATTCAAAATCATATTCTCTTATATTCATTTGTTATTGATAAAAAACTTGCATCGAAGAGAAGAGAACATGTTAACGTATTAATAGTCAAAAATTAACAAAGGGACTAATATGAAAAATCGAGAAAGTTTTTAATCATGAAAGAACTATTTCATAGAACGAAGATACAAGTGATTTCGAGGTAATACATTAAATATATGACATCAACTAAAGAAATATCGAAAAGTTATTTTCATCGTCTCAAAATTTGAAAAGGAGAAGATGCATATCGACGGAGAGATTATCTATATATAAAGAGAGATTAACCAGTGATAATCAACTCTTACCGTATGGGTTAAGTTAGTAGTTGAGTTGAGCAAAAACGCGTATTCTAAGATATACTAATATATTATTACATAGAAATGCAGAATGACGAGAAAAGTGATAACACAAAACAACACTAATGATTCTAGTGACTTATTAAACATATATTTATCGACCACTCCGTCCTAAAAATACGCTATTCTTTGAAAGTTCATGCGCCATGTGTCTTTGTGCAATTGGTGCTGCAAGCAATGCAATGCAATGTTACACCATGCAACAGTTATTTGTTGGCACAAAAGAGTGACGTTTTAGGTACGGCCTTTGTTGCCTATGCATTCAGCAGCCTCCACGACGATTCAGAGACAATCTTGACAAAAGGAATGATTGTTCCCAAGTTTAGGAGTCCTCAATGAAAGTGAAATTCTTGCGTAGTTCTGGGTACATGAATCTGCTAGAGAGAAAAATTAGTACAAGGAAGGAGAGTATGAGCACATTTGATTTCACACCACTAATCTTCAAGTACAAAGTAGGATTTCTCCTCATGAAATGCAAGAGGGGTATGAAAGAGGAACTCCATGCACTATGCTAAGAGTCTTTCAAGCTTTGTCATGAGTCAATATCACAAGCATGGCATCTACCTGCTCTGTGCTAAGATTCTACTATTCAGCTTCTCCTTTTGCTCTTCTTCTGATACCATATTTGCTGACAAAGGCATCAGAGATGGAGAGCTTCTTGTTTCAAAAGCGCAAAAATTCGCTCTTGGATTCTTCAGTCCAGCGAAGTCCAACTTCCGCTATGTGGGAATATGGTACAACAATGTGCAGGAACAAACTGTTGCTTGGGTTGCAAACAGAAACGCTCCAATCAATGACACTTCTGGGTTTCTCTCAATCAACGCAGATGGAAACCTAGTACTCCAACACAAATATAGCACCTTTCCAGTTTGGTCTACCAATATTTCAACTTCCCAATCAAACACCACCAAAGTCATGGCTAAACTCACAGATATAGGTAACCTTGTTCTCATTCTTGACAACACCGAAGCTGTAATCTGGCAAAGCTTTGATCATCCCACAGATACCTTGCTTCAGTATCTAAGAGTTGGTTTCGACAGAAGAACAAACCAGAGTTGGTTCCTCCAATCTTGGAAGACGGATGATGATCCCGGAGCAGGTTCTTACACATTGAAAATAAGCAGCGCTGGGAAACCCCAGATGATCTTTTACCACCAGAATCTTCCCTTTTGGCGAGGTGGATCGTGGAACGGTGAATTATTTATGGGTATACCTGATATGAAGAGAGATATGTATACTTTTAACGTTTCTTATATAGAAGATGATAACCAGGCAGTGCTCTCATATAGCATGGTTGATCAGTCCGTGATCTCTAGAGTAGTAGTTCAACCATCAGGTTTCTTTCAAGTATTCACTTGGGATGACCAAAAGAGTCAATGGAATAGGTATTGGTCTGAACCAACAAATCAGTGTGATAACTATGGAACCTGTGGATCAAACGGTAACTGTGACCCTTTGAACTTTGAGGAATTTCGGTGCACTTGTCTACCTGGTTTTGAACCCAAATCCCCACATGAGTGGTATGATAACAGAGATGGGTCAGAAGGGTGCGTGAGGAAGAAAGGTGTATCCGTTTGTGGCAATGGAGAAGGGTTTGTGAAACTTGAAGGCTTGAAGCTTCCTGATACCTCTGAGGCAACTGCCAAAGGTGGTTTGAGTTTGGATGAGTGTGAGGAGGATTGCTTGAGAAACTGCTCTTGCACTGCCTATGCAGTTCTTGATGTGAGGAATGGTGGAAGTGGGTGCTTGGCATGGCATGGAAATTTATTAGACATACAAAAACTGAGTGATCAAGGTCAAGATTTATTTGTCCGTGTTGATGCAGTTGAACTAGGTACTCCCTCCCACTGTCTTTTTCTTTATGAATTTAACACCACACATATATTTTAAGATTCTGCTTCAACCTATCTGAACTCTTTCTTCTTGTCAGCAATTTATAACAAAAAAACAAAAGGAGTAAGCGGTAAACAGAGGATGGTTGCAATTCCAACCGCTTCAGTACTGACAAGTGTCATTCTTTTCTCCTGTGTATATTACATGTGGAAGAGAAAAAGAAAAGGTGCGTCATTTACTATTAAGGATGCTATTACACAGCACTCTAATGTGGAAATTGTAAGATAAAAAGACAAGTTTTTGAATTTATGTGCCATCACTGTAAAGATCTCTACACTTAACTCGTTAGAAATATAGACTGAACAGCCTTTGGTGGAATTACAATGTGTATATATGTGTGTTTAAATTAAACTCTTTTGTATTAAAAACTGTGGCTCAAAGCTTTTGACATAGAATGTAAGAGGAGCTTATTCTTTATGCGTGCATTTATGATTCAGATAAAGTGATGCAACATTTAAACCAATTTTCCCCTGAAGACGTCCACGATATCCCAAGCAACACACATCCAAATCTTCCCTTTTTCAGCCTTAAAGTGATAATGGAAGCCACAAGAAATTTTGGTGATGAGAACAAGCTTGGGCAAGGTGGATTTGGTTCTGTCTATAAGGTAACTCAAACTCTACCATGCGTGAACAGCTATTGTGAGAAGTGGCTTTTATGTCTTTAGTTTTCCTTCAATAGAATTGTAGAAAAATGAAGAGAAAACAGTGAAATGGGGTTGAAGAGTTATAAACATTTCAGGGCTGCCTAGCAAATGGACAAGAGATAGCAGTGAAAAGATTGTCGGAACATTCAGGTCAAGGGACAGAAGAGTTTAAAACTGAAGTTAGATTATTAGTTAAGCTTCAACACAGAAATCTGGTGAGGCTGCTCGGTTGTTGCTTTGAGAAAGAAGAAAGGATGTTAGTTTATGAATATTTACCAAATAAAAGCTTGGACTTCTTCATATTTGGTATGTCTTTCTCTACTTTCTCTTTACTGCAAAGAAATTGTTATAATCCTCTTTCATTTCATTTTTATATACATATCTGAGAGTTCGAACGCTTAAATTCAGATGAAAAACGAAGGTCATCACTGACTTGGGATAAGCGATTTGAAATCATTTTGGGGATTGCACGAGGTGTTTTATATCTTCATCAAGATTCAAGGCTGAAAATAATACATAGAGATCTAAAAGCAAGCAATGTGCTCCTTGATGCTGCAATGAATCCGAAAATCTCAGATTTTGGTATGGCTAGAATATTTAGAGAAGATGAAATCCAAGCAAGGACGAGAAGAGTGGTTGGAACATAGTAGGTGTATTGTTCATGTAATAAACCAGGAGACTGCAGTTATTAATATGTATTATTTATAATGTTTGAATGGTTTTGCATGTAGTGGCTATATGGCACCAGAATATGCAATGGATGGACGGTATTCAACAAAATCTGATGTGTTTAGTTTCGGGGTCTTACTCCTAGAGATCATTGCTGGCAAGAGAAACACAGATAGTGAAAGGGGAAGATCCTCCCCAAATTTAATTGGACATGTAAGTTGAGAAACAAAAGTCATTAGAACTGGCTGAGAAATTATTTTGTTACTATGACTGCTTAATTTAATGATTATGTTTTTACATGTGTAGGTGTGGATGCTGTGGACAGAAGGAAGGGCCTTGGATATAGTTGATTCAACACTGTCTCAGTCTTATTCTGCAGCTCTTGTTCTGAGGTGCATTCAGATTGGTTTATTGTGTGTGCAAGAAAATGCAGCGGATAGACCTTCCTTGTCAGAAGTTGTTTTTATGTTGGGCAATGAAACACCTCTTTCCCCACCCCAAAAGCCAGCATTTTTATTCAATGGAGACAGAGATTGGCCTGAGCCATCAACATCAGGGGGAGGATCTTCAATAAATGAAGTAACAGCAACTACCATCATCGCCCGCTAGCTAAAAAAGCTACCTCAGTTGTTTAAGGTGGTGCAGATTTTATTTTAAATGTGTGTGGTACATGTGCAGCATTTTGGCACTTTCTAGCTTAGCTACAGAACCTCAAATCATGTAAAATAAATAAATGGAATTTTTGTGCACAGATATCCATTTGAAATTGTGGGGGTGTGGAGGCTCTAAAAATGATCAGATCTAGAAACCACTGATTTGTTCATAAGAAACACTTTTCAAGCTTTGAAGTTCGCAGGTTTCACCGTTTCATTGTAAGGATATAATGATAGCCATCATATATGTTTGTGATGGTAGTTTGTGACGCTTTAAACTAATTTCTAAATTTAAAACAAAAAGTGAAAGAAAAAAGAAGTGGCACTGATCATACATGTTAACGAGATTTACAGTTTCTTTCATATAAAATGTACTTAGAGCAGTGTAGTCATCCAACAAGAAGGAAAATGTGTGGGACTACGCTACCTTATTACCCTTTATTTTTACATCATCATTCTGAAGTGTATAATTTGTAAATTTACCATATACAATATTTTGGCAAACTTAGTAATGCTCTATTTATGACACAAGCACCATAATAGCATTATTCACACACAATTCCAAAAACATTGGCCTTCAGCGAGCTTCAATCATAGTTATACTTGCATCATTTACTGAATAAATACCTTCACTAGTCGATGGATTTGAACTCTCATAATTAGTTTTCTTGAAAATAAATGCTGGTTGTTTTGGATCAGGAAGAGTTGAGTCATTACCCAGCATGAAAACAACCGCTGACATAGATGGTCTGTCAGAGGCATAATCTTGCACGCACAAAAGACCAATGTGTATGCATCTTTGGACTTCAAGGTCACAGAGCGATTCTCCTAATGATGGATCAACAATCTCCATGGTTTTCCCTTCTCTCCATAGTTCCCATATCTACATTAATTGAAAATCATATCAATTGGACCATTGAAGGGTATATTTAAATTGCAGCAGAAGTTCACATAAAAATACTAACATGTCCAACTAAATTTGTGGCTGTAATGTCTTCATATTGACCACTATTCTTTCTCCCTGTAATGATCTCTAGGAGTAAAACTCCGAAGCTGTATACATCAGACTTTATTGAAAATTGTCCTTCCATGGCATATTCTGGTGACATATAGCCACTACAAAAGTAAAACAAAAGGAAATCACTATATGATGTGCACTATTTTCTTATCTACTGTCTGAGTAACAAATAATGCAATGAACATTATTAACATTGTGTGTTGTTGATTACTTACTAGGTTCCTACAACACGATTTGTGTTTGCTTCAATTTGGTCTCCACCAAATATTCTAGCCATACCAAAATCTGCAATTTTGGGGTTCAATGCAGAGTCCAGCAAGACATTGCTGGCTTTTAGATCTCTATGAATGATTCTCAACCGTGAATCTTGATGAAGGTATAAGATTCCTCTAGCAATCCCACAGATGATATCAAATCGCTTTTTCCAGTCTAGTTGTGACCTTTTAGATTCATCTGGGCCAAAAATTCGGTATCAAGAGTGAAGCATGTTGGATTCAAGTACTAAGCAGCAAAGATGAAAACAAAACATACCAAAAATTAAAGAGTCCAAACTCTTGTTAGGCAAATACTCATAGATTAACATCTTCTCCTCCCCTTGAATGCAGCAACCTAAGATCCTCACCAGATTTCTGTGTTGGAGCTTTGAGATCAAAACCACCTCATTTTTAAACTCTTCTATGCCTTGTCCAGAGTGCTTTGACAGCCTCTTCACTGCTATTTCCATTCCATTACTCAGTAGACCCTGAACTCATCATCCAATGTAAACTTAAAGATACTAGACATTATAAAAAGTAAAGTGGAGTTGAATTTGAACTTGTTAAAGAAGAATGGCTACCTTATAAACAGAACCGAAGCCCCCTTGACCAAGCTTGTTAGAATCAGAGAAATTGTCTGTGGCAGAAGCTATGGAGCTAAGATCAAAGAATGGCAAATCTGAATTTTTTGTAGACTCAAATTCTTGTAGATCGGTAGGGTCCTCCAAGTTAAGACGAAAGGAATACTTGCGATCCCTTTTTATCCCTTTTCATCAAACAAGGAAACAAATACATTTGAGCACGTAATTAATTTAGAATTGAGAACTCCAAGCGTGGAACGCAATAATTTTAAAACTTACCTTGTTTCCTGGCTTTAACAAACCAACACACGAAAGTCACTGCCAAAAATAATATCATTAAAATAGCAATGGTCAAAATTGCCACCATTCCCTTCTTTCCCAGAGAACCATACGGATGTTTTGCATATTTAGCTGCAAAATCCAAATGTAAAGATATTATAAGTATAGAAGAAATAATGACAGATTATGTTTATCATATGAGAATTCAGTGGCTTCAGGGAGTCCTATTGCTTTTGTAATTCCTCAATTTTCTTGGAATTTTATCTTCTGAATTATAAAAATGAGACAATGTTTGAAGTCTTTTGACTTATGGGAAAACAATCAAGTTCAAAGAAGCATGAACACTTAAACTCAGCAAGCTACAAAGGAAATGAAAGTCAAATTGTCGAACCTAATTATCTAGTGCTCAAAAACCAAGTCTCTGGCTAAAATTTATGAAAAATGCGGCTTTATGGTCAATGATTGAAGAAGCTTCTATGCAAACAGAATGGAATGATGGAATGATGCAAAGAAGGAGAACCTCGTTATTATTCATTATTATTAAGAAAAATAATATTTGAGTTGAAGTTGTTTCAGTGTTGTGAATTTACTTCCATCTTCAACAAATTCATACTCTAAATACAATGGCTATATAATTTTTTGTCGATAGCATATATGAATATGATAATGGACGTTCATATTTTCATATATTTGTTATTAAATATGATATAGAGTATAAAATTGTTCTTTTTCTCTTCACTACTTATATGGGCAAAGTTATCTTTATTTAACATATAGAACTAAAATCTCATGAAAAAACGAGTCATCAAAACAAAAACAAAAACCTTTTCACGTTATTTATAATATTTAATATATTATCAATATTATAAAGTTTAAAATTCATTCTTAAAATTATATAGTCATTTTTTTTTGTAACATGTGACTTAAAATATCTTGCATAAATAAAATCAATTTCTCACTTCTTTAACAACATCTCCAATCAGTTAACATCTGATACATAACATAGTTAATATATTGTCAGTATAATAAATTAAAAATTTTCACTCATAACAAACATCTTATCATATTTTATAATGAAGGTCCCTTCTTAAATAGTTAATTAGTTAATTAGTCAAGTAATGTTTTTTCTTTTAATATTTTAGTTCACACCTAAATTTCTTTAATTAAACTATTTTTAAATAAAAAATAGAAACTTTATATTTTTATTAAAAATAAATAACTCTTCGTTAACTATTTACGTGTTTCATTCAAGTTATTACTAATGTATATCTTAGTTTTAACAATCTATTCAGAGAAAAAAAAAAAAAAGATAACTGATTTTAAAATTAACATACCCAATTCAAGCGCATCCACTCGCACGTACAAGCTCTGTCCTGCTTGCGTGTAGGTCCTCGTGTCCTCCATGTCACCGTGCCAAGTAAGACACCCACTCTCCGAGCTCTCGTTCGCACTCGTGTAAGCCACACACGTGCAATCCTTCAAGCATCTCTCTCTACACTCTCTCATTCCTATCATCGCCACCACACGCGCCTTCGACGTGTCCGGAACCTTCACATGTGTCACCTCCACGAACCCCTCTCCGCTTCCACACGTGGACACATTGCTCTTCCGCACGCACCCACCCGACCCGTCTCGAAGAAACCACTCCCTCTCGGACCTAGGTTCGAACCCCGGCAAACACTCGCACTCGAACTTATCCGCGTGATACGGGTCGCAGTTCGCGTTCGACCCGCACCGCCTGAAGTTGTCGCACTCCTCCTTTGGCGCGTCCCATATCGAAAACCACCTGCGCTCGCGACCCTGCCACGTGAACCTCGTCACGTGCCCAGTTTCCTCCAGCACCATTCTCGAGAACACCGTCGGGTCCTTCACCCCGTACATTATCGAAACCTCCTTCTCGTCGTTCACGTAGCTAACGGTGAAAATAAAATTCGGAGTCATCTCGGGCACCCCGCTCCATCTCTGACCCGTCCATGACCCGACCCTCCACAACGGGGCATCCCCTCTGTAAAGAAACAGCTGCGGAAACCCGGTTGGGTCGATTTTATACGTCAAGTTCCCGGTTCCAGGGTCGACTGCTGATTTCCAAGAAGTTAAAAACCGGTCCAGACCGGTTTGTCGGTTGAACCCGAGTTTCATGAAAGGAAGCATAGTATTACTAGGATAATCAAAACTCTGCCAACGAAAAACATTTTTGTCGGCTTGGATCAAAACTAGGTTTCCAGTGTCCAAAAGCTTGGCCGAAACGTTCGTCGATGGCATGGAAGCGTTTGAAGACCAAACGGGGTCGAGGTTTCTGGTGTTATTACTGTGGAGTACGAGGTTTCCGTGGTTGTCCATGGATAGAACACCGGAAGTGTCGTTAAGCGGAGCGTCTCTGTTGGCAACCCACAGTACGGTTTGTTCCGAAATTTTGTTGTACCATATCCCAACGTATCGGCTTGTGGAGTTTGATGGACTGAAGAAACCGAGTGCAAAGTTTCCCAAGCCGTCGGAGACCAAAACGTCGCCGTCTTTGATGGGGTGGCCCGTGGTTATGGTGTTGTGGAGTGAATGAGAAGAAGGGTAAAGAAGCGTGAGCAGAAGAAATGGAGTGAGAAACTCTTTAGCTGAAAGGAACTTCATTATGATGGTGTTGTAGTTCTACGATGGTGAGTGAATGGAGTATTTATTTGGAGAAAGGTTATATAAATGATTGGAGGAGGTTCTTGAATCGGTATTTATGATGGTGCTGATATTTTTCCGTGAAGATTGATATGCATGAGTTGTTGTAGTCAGGGTTATGCATGTAAAGAGAGAGTGATTGAGACACACAACTAAACATGGGTGGTTGATTCACATTAAATACTTGGTTTCTCATGTGCCTCAAAACCAACACAGAGCAGATAGGTTGGGTTATAAGTTGCTTTAGCTAATCCATTTTATGTAGCAGATCAGACTTAATGTTCATCACTTCATAATTCTGTCTTATATAAATAGCAACCTTCTATGTCTCAATCTAGTAACTATCTATTTTATGCTGGCTAAAAGTTCAATAAAAAAGGAAAAAAACGACACAGATTAAGAGGAGTGGTTATTTTTGTGATCTTTGTTTTCCTAAGGGCAAAAGCTTCATTTTATCATAGAAGAAGTATAAATAAATAAATAAATAAATTGTTGGTCTCATATTTTTTATACAAATGAGCTCCTCTATAATTGATTAGAGAAGGAATATCACTTAGAAAATATACCTATTTTGTTGGGTTATATTTTTTTCATATATATAGTTTATAGTCATGGTGATTGAGAGATTGTGGTTCTATATGGTTATATGACATTTGTCTTACACGTATAAGGTATTTGACACCACTTTTACACCAAAATCTTAAGACAATGGTGTTATGAACATTTATTGTTATATAGTATTTAACTTTGTCTATTATATCTAATGTGAGACTTTTGATTCACACTTGGACTATTCCCAACATATATCGTAATCCAAGACGTGATAAATCAAGTTTGAATCATATACCCTAATGTTATTAATATAAATTGATATCCTATCTAATGTAAAACTACAACATGAACAATTATGGTTATCTATCACGTTTTCAATACAACATTAAAAATTATTTATCGTATCATATTAACCATAATATCATTTTATATTAACTGTAAAACCTTATATTTCTCAACACATATAAATCATTAAATAAGATAATTAGATAAGATAATAATCACATCATCCATTAAAAAAAATTAAAAGAAATAAAAACAATTGATAAACATAAATATTTCAACAGTCACTACATAAAAATTTGATAAAACTTAATTAAGACATCTAAATTTATCATGAATTTAAAACTTAATTTAGTCTTTAAGACTCTCATGTAACAACATAAACATTCTCACATGGTATGTTCTCTCTCTTATTCATTATTCATTAATACTCTTACTTGAAGACTTAAAAGACTTGAAGACAAAGACTCGAAGACTTTTAGACTAATAGTTTGGTTTTGATGATCTACTTTGAAACTATGAGAGATGTGTTGTCTTCATACGGAAATGTGTGTGATTCGTGTATTAGTATTTGATTACATGAATTTATGTATATCGTTATTTTTTTTGTTTTTGGTAGAGTATATTGTTATTTGATTGCATGAATTTATGTTTATTATTATTCCTCTATAAGTTATAATTATTCATGTTACCAAAAAAAAAACAATGAATCTCACAACCGAAGTTAACTCATTTTTACCCATTCAAATCACCAAAACAAAAATAGCTAGAAACAAAAATAAATAGAAATGGATAACATAAAAATATTCGTAAAAACCAAAGGAGTCTTATTATAAAAGAAATTGTAATTAGTCATAATTACTTTTTACTTTATCATTCTCTAACTTGCGAAATCTCTTTATAGAAATAATAAAAAAACAATTTCAGAAACTTATATAGAAGATATAGAAAAAATAAATAAATATATATATATATATATATATATATATATTAGAATTTGTTTTTCTAGCTGTTATCTAGTATTTATATTATAAACCTTAGTTTTCTCCTTACATTCTTTTCTCTTATCATATTATTTTTTTAGTGAACTAAATTGACATCCTTTAAATTTTTGTGAAATTTATCTTAATAACAATCTTTCTTCGCCTCTAAACTAGTTCCTTTAATTGTTTAAAAAACACTACACTCAAGCCTTTTTACGTTTCATTAATTATCGATTGTTTGATTTAAAATATTACACTAGCCCTGTAAAAAAATTGTTGTAAACTTTAAAAAGAAAACACAAAATTTATGTGTAATCTCAAAAACCCTCAGAGTGTCAATACAATTTGCTCTGTTACCTGTTTGCTTTAATATATAGTTTTGTCATTGTTTAGAACTAATTAATTTATATATTTACAAAAATAGAACAATAAGCATTCTCAAAAACCCTCAGAGTGTCAATACAATTTGCTCCATTAACACTTTCCTATAATATATAGTTTTTTTATTATTCAGAACTAATTGATTTATATATTTACAAAAATAACAATAAGCATTAATTTAAACTTCTTCTTATACTAACATTTTGAGTTTAATTTTTATGCACAATCAGTGTAAAAATAATTTTATAATATCAAATTATCATATAGGATTAAGTATGTTTTTAGTCCCTAAACTTTGACTTAAAATTGGAATTCGTCCCTGTTCAAAACTTTGATAAATTTTGGTCCCTAAACTTTAAAAATGAATGAATATAATCATTTTAACCCAATTTTGTTAACTATTTTTTACATTTCGAATGCATTTCTCAGTAAAAATTGAGTCGAGAATGTGTCAAACGGCGTAAACAACTCCAATATTTACTGAAAAATGCATTCGAAACTTAAAAATGAGTTAACAAAATTGGGTTAAAAGGATTATATTCATTCATTTTTAAAGTTTAGGGACCAAAATTTATCAAAGTTTGGACCAAGGACGAATTCCAATTTTGGACCAAAGTTTAGGGGCTAAAATCATACTTAACCCTATCATATAAAATGAATAAACAATGACTTTGGAATTTCAATTTAGGAACTATCAAAAATTGACGACCAAAAATTAAATTCTGGAAGCTAATTTTATTTTACACAAGTTTAAATTTCGGATACCGTTCTGGTTTTCATAGTTTTGCAGATGTAGAACGATGAAAACTAAAGTTGTATCTCTTAAAAAAAATGACAATGATATTATGATTCCCATTTGTTTATTTTCCTCATTTATTTTTTAACGTGGTTAGTGTAAATCATTGGTTAATGTATCACTATTTTTTTTTAAAGAATCAATGATTCACACTAAGTCATAATATAATTTTTCTAAAAAAAATTAATAAAAATTTCAGAAAAACACTTCGTGGAGGGGATTGCGAATAGTAAAATAATCACAGAAAAAGGCCCGAGTTTGCAGCAGCTGGCCTTTTAGTAATATAACCGGCCCGTGTTCTGTTCTAACCACAAATGGACTAAAAACTGAGATATAGTATTTTGTTTTTACCACCCTCGTTCTTGCTATAACTCATCCACATTAAAAATAATATTGGAGATACTTAGAAAGTTCCATTTGAAAGTTCTTACTAAATGGTTTATTTAGGAATTTAATAGTATATTTTCATCATCACAGAGTATATTTTCATAATATTACTAAACTCAAAATATCAATTTTTTGGAGAGAATTGATTTTTCTATGGGAGATTGTTCTCGATCGAGGATGAATTTAAGTCTTCATTTCATATTTCAAAGAATTAATAAAACATTACTTTAATACTTCAAACTTAATTTAGTTAGACACTGTGTTTGCTTTTAATAAACACAATTTTAGCATGTCATTACTATTTTATTTAATATTTATCACTTCATACTGATTGAATATTTCTATTTATTTTTCAACAAATATTACATTTGCATAATATATAATTTTCAAAAACTAATATAAATAATTTTGTAAAATAACATAACTTATTATAACTCAAAAGAAAAAAGAACGTAGAAGATGGTTATAATCCTAACAAAAAGTGTATCCTATAAAAGGCATAGTTCCAGAAAAGGGGAAAAAGAAAATGAGAAGTATAACTAAAAACCTGGACCACCATATTCAAATTATACCTAAAAAATTTGACACAAGACATTATTATCCATAACGTAACTATAGAGTAATAGGGTTGAGTAATAGAATCTAGGACCTCTTTTTTGTGGATAAATATGACAAAATAGAAATAGAAACTATTATAGCTTATAGTAATATAATGTTTTTTTCTATCAATTGGATAATGTTAATTTAATATTTATTATATCTTGCAGTGTATTTTTTTATCTTAAAGAAAGAGAGCTAAGTTTAAGAAAATATAGAATAAACTCGCTTTTTATATATGTAATATTCACATAAATTTAAGAAAAGATAATTTATCATTATAATCAAATATATATTTTAAAGAAAAATATTTGTATAATTATATCATTTATTTATAATTTAATATAACTTATATAATTTTAAGAAAAAAACTATATAAAATAAAATCTTGTATAATTTGTTTGAATTTTATGATAATATGTATCACAATTTTTCATTTATCATCTTTTCTTATATATAATTATTGTGAGATATGAATTCAAACTATATTTTTTATTTAAATTTAACTTAAATAATAATTATTTAAATTTTTTATGTATAAATTAGTTACAATTTATTATATAAGAGAAAAAATGTAAATTTTGTGAATATAATTATTTATTATTTATGTTATGATAATATAGAAGCATGTAATGCCCCGTACAAACTGCTCCAACAAACCATGCACGTGTCATTTCTCATGCGTTACGTTTGTGTCCTCTTATGACAAACACAAACTCAACACAATTTCAGTCTTTTTCAACCTTTATTTTTGAGGCCCAGATTCTACACTTATTCTTATCCATTCAAATTTCCAACCCTTCGTTTTATCATTCACTTCCAAAATGCTCAATAATTATATTAAAAAACAAATATTACTACTCCAATAAATATAACTAACCCTATTAAATCATAAAAAAGTTGCATATGAGAGATATAAAAATTAATATTTCCATTAAATCAACGTCTTATATTTTCAATAAAAAAAGTTCAGTTCATAATATTACAAAATATATATATATTCAATAATCAAGTATTTTGACACCTAAGCTTATTCATATTCAATAATCCGAATATTTAAGTTTACATGATTGGACATGTCCTTTTCAAAATATAGACGTAGTGGAAACATACTTTTGCTTTGAAGCCTTGTGCAGATGCCACTCTCTTTGTCCTGTTTAATGTCTTGCTCTGCAAATAAACCCATTCTTGATATGCTCTAAGATATTTTTCCTGCTATTTTAATATAATTCTATACTTAAGACAATTAAATAAATTTAAACGATCTAAGACGATTCACGTGTACAGTAGTTTATTTTGTTATTATATTGCTGCCAGATATTTTACTAATGTTGTTTTAATTTAATGCATTCTTTAGAATTAGACTCCAAATTTTATGAAAAAGAATGTCCGGCGCCTGTGACACTTGTCACGCGATCAACAAAGGATATTATATTGGATAAACTTTTAAGATATGTTTTATAACAAATACAAACCACATGGTTTTTTTTTAATTTTATTATTATTATTATTAAGAGAGAAAAAAATACAATGATGATGTGATAAAAAATTAGAGAAAAAAATAAAAATAACAATATTAATGTTGGTTTAAACAAAATGATAGTATCTTGTGTTAAGCAACTGATTAATGTAAGGCCCATTTTTTTTATTGTTGTTCTTTTTTTTGTTTTCAGCCCTTAAGGTTAGTGGGCTGCCCCCTAAGTGGGCCTAAGGCCGGCCCAACGCATATACCCTTAAGTCTGCCCTAAGATTTAGGGTACCCTACGTTTTCAGAGACCTTACCCTTGCCCTGAACTCAGCAGCCGCCACCCCTCCGCTAGGGTTCGTTCTTCGTCTCGAACCAGTCCATCTCAAGAGCTCGACTAGTGATTCCCGCTCCACGTAAGTAACTCTAACCTACTGTACTTACCTTATGAGGTTTTACATTCGTTTCCACCGATTAAAATCCGAAAATAATTGTGTTCACCGCTGTTCCGCCAGTTCTTAGGTCCATCGCTCGAGCTACTGTGCTCCAAGGTTCCGCGTCGAAGTTTCGTTAGCTCTTCTCCAGGTACGGGAAGTTAGGGTTCTAGTTTTGAGTCTCTTTTTGAATTGTTTATGCGTTATTTGTTGATTATATGGTGGGATCTGTTGTTTGGGTGTGTGAGAATACCTTGCATGTGATGTTTGGCCGGAAAACATGGCTGTACAGCGATGAACAGCGGTGAGCCATGTTAATCTCGCCCAGCCGAGTCAATCTCGCCTAGGCGAGACGAAACAGGGAGGCCTTTGCTCGAAATCTCGCCCAGGCGGCTCGCTCACCTTTTGAGCGAGCAGGCAACTCGCCCAGGCGAGAGGGATCTCGCTTAAGCGAGATCCCGTGATGGCCACACACCTGTTTTTGTGCTCTCGCCTAGGCGAGGGGGAGGCTCGCCTGAGCGAGACATCTCGCCTGAGCGAGACCCCTCAGCCTGGGCGAGATGCTGGGCGAGGCTGTGCTATGTATTGGACTTTTGATGTTTCCCGTGTGATCTGTTTTGATTGGGTATGATTGTGTGATGATGTATATGTATATAATGGGGTATGAAACATATGTTTGGCATGATTCATGAATTGTGGATGGATGAGTTGGTATGAGACTTAGCATGTGAAATGAATGGGTGGTTTGAAATTAAAGGAACATGGTGTTGTCATGAGATGAGACCCTAGACACATTGGGGTGGTAATTGATCAGAGGTATGGAATTGAGAGGTGATACATATGAGGACTTAAATTCAAGAATTGATATGAAATTGAAAAACGTAATTTAATATTCCCTTAATTGCTGATTTATGAATGTTGGTCTGTGTCAGCGTGTAATTCCTTGGGGTCTCTAGGTGAGACCTCCGGGGTTGCGCTTCAGTGGGCGGGACGTAATTCCATGGCCCCTGTTAGTGGGTGTTCATGGTGGTGCCCCATCTGTATAACTAGGTAAGGATTCAAGGTAAGGTTGCATCCTGACGCTCCGAGGAGCCAGTCAGTCTCACTTAGAGCGGACTGACTCTTGTGGTGGGAGTAGCAGGAGGCCTGAAACTCATTAAGGGCTAACCTTGTGGTGGGAGAGATTTGTTTCATTGTAACACTGGTAATACATGGCTCAGGATCGAGCAGCTCAGGTTCGAGCAGAGGTACCCACACAAGTGCAAGCATCCGCTGAATCCGACCAAGTTATACGTATCCGGATGAGTCGAGTCGAGTCGTAGTGTATTGGATGAAGAGTCGTAACACGTTTGGTTGCTATGTGGATATTAGATGATGAAAATATGTTTGACTGCATGTTTTATGTTGTTAGCTCTAGCTTACCTGTGTTGTTGCATGTCTGTGTTGTATGTGGCCGTTCTTCCTTGCGATGATCATCAACTTGGTTGATGGGAGCAGATGGGCGAGGTCCTCGTGGTCAGCAAGGGAGCGGTGATCCGGCAGCTTAGCCATCTGGGCTAGTTTTTCGAACGTCTTTTCTTGTGGTTTATTTAGGGCAATGGCCCCTGTATTTTGTTGTTATCGGGTCTGTAAACTCTTAGCCAAATTGTTTATCCTGCTTTTGTTGGCATCGTGGTGTGCCTAGATTGTAGGGGTTGTGTTAAGGACCCCAAGACTACTCTGCAGCACTATTATCGTGTGACGTTTCTTTTAATTTCGATTGATAATTAAATGGGACGTTACAATTAAAGTTCGAAAACTAGTGATGATTTTACTTTAAATATAAAATAATAAATGCTGAGGAAAAATATATAAATGTTTAAGGTTTTTCAAATTCCGTAGAAATTCATTATTTAAAAAACGGTTAAATATCTTTTAGTCCTTAAAGTATAAAAATTTTATTCATGTTTTAAACTTTAATAGTATTTGGTCTCTAAACATAAGAATGAATATAGTGATGGAGCTCCTTGCAGGGTTTTTAGAGAGGAGAAGCTCCTTGATGCAACGAAAATGGAATGGAAGCAAGGTTGAAGGTCCTTGAATCTTTTAAGGTCTTGGATTAAATCAAATGTTAGTTTCTTATAAAATATGTTTAATATGAGTATTTCAGAATGTGTCTTTTGATATTTCTCTTCTTAAATATTTTTAATAATGTATTAGATCCATGTGTGTGTTTGAGTTTGATTGATTAGAATTGTTCATGAATTGATAATGAAGTTGTTCCTTTTATATCACTCTTTTACCTTGTAAAAGTTTATTTTCAATAAACTATCTTTGTATGTGTTTTTGTTTTGTGAAATATTATGAATGTACAGTATACACTATTATATATAGAGTTATAAGAAAAAGTTTGGAGGTGAATAAAGTTTTTTATTTTATTTTAATTCTCTTTCTATACATATTTGTATCTATATATCACTTCAATAAGATGTCTCATTAACAATTAATATTGGTGATTAAAAGTTCTTAGTCACTACTAATTTAGATGTCAATTTATAAAAAAAAATTATTAGTTACTAAAATAATTACTATCATGAATAAAAAATTATAATTGGTTGTTAAATTGGTCCCTAATTAATTAGAGACTAATTTAGAAATTAATTCCTTTTGATAGAAAAAGTCGCGGTAGCTAATGTTTAGTGACCAATTTCTTTTGACAGTTAAAATCTTAGTAGCGAAATTTTAAAAACAAATTTAGAGAACAATTATAATTTTTTATTTATAATAGTAACTATTTTAGTAACTAATAATATTTTATTTATTAAATTAGTATATAGATGGATCACTATGGTGACTTACAAATTTTGGCCAATAAAATTTGTTGATGAGGTTTTTTCTTATAGTGTATATTTTTGTGTATGTGTAGACTTGTGTTGAGAAAATTATTTGATAAGTTTATGTTATAATTAAGATTTTAACGGTTAAAAAAAACGAGTGTTTGGTGAAAAAAAAACATAAAATTATAATTTTTGAAAATAGTAAAATACCTTTTTTTGTTTATTTTTATTTCAATGAATCAAAATGAGTTGAGAAACTGAAAATGTCAACCTATTTCATGAGTCTTATCAATTTTATCACTAGTAAGTTGATTCTGACAATATTTATTCATAAATATTAATTTATTTATAATACAATTACAGTGAATTTAAGTGCCTAAACACATGTTTATCAAATGAAAGAGGAAGAGATAAATTTGAGTAAGAAGAAATATGAGGAGAGGAAATGTTTTTGTTATTTAGTTGGAACATAATTTTAAAAAAGTTGATTTTCTTTACATTTTATAATTTGTAATTTGAAAATATTTTCTAATACATTTAAAATTGTTAAAGAACGATAAAAACATGAGAAATATAAGGGAATTGAAAAGGGCACGAGAGAAGCGTGAGTGGGAGCGCGATTGGCTCACAAATTTGGACTTTTTCTTATAACTATTAACAACCGCACTCACTCAGTCACTGGTGGCCCGCACAGCCACCACCAATTCCGTTACATGTTTCAATTCAATGCCCTAACTTTTTCTCCCAATAAATCTTCTTTATTCTTTCTTTTTCTTTGCTAGGTTTAACATGATGTTATTATATCATAATAATATTATGCCTTATTTGAATTTTTTTTTATAAAGACTAAAATTATAACTCTTAAATTTTCATTTTGCAGGAATTCAAATATAATTAGGGAAAAAAGTTATATAAACAATATATTATAATTATAAAAAATATCAAAGCAATGAAATGTTTTTTAAGTTCAAAGTTGATAGTTATACTTATAAAAAAAATATTCAGGATCTAAATTAACAAACTTAATATTGATATATAGTAGGAAAACTTGTATTCTATGCTTAACTAATTAGGAGGATTGAAAAAAAAAAAGTTGTGTTATCACCAGCTAGATTAAATCTTTACCATAATAAATTAAAAAAGTTGTTAAATAAACAATCTAACACAAGAAATATTATTTAAGCAAAAATAATGTATTTAGTGTGCTTTAACTGTATTCTCTTTTTTAAATATGAAAAGGAATATACAACTTTTAAATAAACATTAATAGTTACAATTATCAAAAATCAATACAGTATCTTAATTTAGGAATCAAGCATAAAAATATACTATTTGAAAATATTTATTAATTTCTTAATCAATTTCCTTTAGTTTTTAATGAAATTTTTTTATTGGAAATCACTTTTTAGAGTAAGGATTAATCAAAAATAAGATTGCAAATGAATTCATCTGTGTTACTTTTTCATTTTATTAAGATTATTTATAGTAAAATAAGTTATTAATGTAAGACCTATTAATCAGATATATTATGCTTAATACACTTAACATTTCATCATGTATAAATAAAGAAATATACAATCCTCCATGGGTAGTTTTTAGATCTCTAATCTCTATCGACAAATATGACTTTCTCTTGCATAATCCTCTGTTCCCGTGCGCCACAAAATCATTACAACCAACCATAAACAAGACACAAAGTAAATTTATTTGTTTTTATAAAGTTCTAACATATAAATTTTATAATTAAAACAAACTTTAACAAATCAATCATAAATTTCTAACGTGTAATCGTTAATAAGAAACAATCAATTTGCTAAGTAATTGTCATTATCTAGGATTAAGCTAAATATGCATTAAGTCATGTTATGTTCATAAAATTTTTTACCATGGATTTGAGTTAAATAACCGATGTGGCTTCGGTTGACTCATGTATATTATAATATGGTTAATTTTTTATAGCATCGCTGCTAGACTAATTTTATTTCAAACTAAAATTTTGCTATAGAAACCTCTTCCAACTTTCACCACATAAACTTTCGTCTCTATATGAGTATGAGTTTAGTAGAGTTAGGATGACTCAAAGTTGGGACTCTCGCTCAATACATACAATAACCCATTCATAAATAAAGCAATTATCCTTAGAATTTCTTTCATTAATTGCAAAACAAACAAGAGAATTCTTCATAGAGCATAAAGCATCCCGAATTCCAATTTTAGAAGATAAAATAGAGCACACCCACGCTCAACACAAAAACCAGGGCTCAACGCCAAGCGCCTAGTGCCACCAAGCTAGCACACAACATTAAGACCAGTAGAGCTCTCAGTTAAATGAGTGTTTGGTAATCCCTACAGCACCTAGCATCCCAATCCACGAAAAGTTCAATGTGCCCAACGATATATGGGCAGCGGTCGGTGTCAGGAACCCCTGGAACTCACTGTCTAGAAGGCACCTAGTGATGCTTTGGTGGCACCCAACGCCGGAGCCCTTGGAGCTCCTTGCGCTTAGCCCATATCAGTTACTTGATTCCTACTCTTATGTTATCAATTTGATTCAATGGTTTATCTAAGCAAGTTTTCCTTTCTTCAATTCCTAATTAAGTGCCATTTGACTTAAAGCATCCTTAGGTAATATCATTCAACAAATTTGATAACATCACACTTCAAAATTTCATAATTAAATCAAATAATCCATCACAAAGCAATCAATTAAATTTCACTATTTTAATAATACAACTATATCAGTTATAAACCAAATCAAGTCACTACATCACAGTTCACCAACCAATTAAGAAATCATTTAGTTCATTCACATGCATCAACCACACATAGTTTTGAACTTGAACAAAATAAAAATTATATGCTTCCATTACCTTTAGAAGATCAGTCTTTGACTTCAATTGCTTCTTAGAACTTTATTTCCCACAAGAGGAACTAACTATATAAACAAAAATCCAATTAAAAATCTAAGCATGTCCATAAGTTCACAAACAAACAAAAATTCACTTTGAATTATTGAGTCACATGCATTCGACTATAAATCACATGCAACTCATAAGCCTCATTCTCCTAAGAAAGGGCAAAATATGAACCGATTATGTTATTAACTCTGGTCAGATGGATGTGTAGTGTTATCTGCTAATGGCCTTTGATCTTCAAAAGAATGAATAGAAAAACAAAAACAAAAACATCATATAACAATACACTTAGACAAAATTAATAACATTTAAAAATTTTAAAAGTCATTAATAATACCATATAAAATAGGGGAACATTGCTCAAATGAGACATTCTTGTTAGGGTGGTATTATTTTGTATGAGAGAAAATCAATGTAGTACCTTCCTTGTTCAAATGATTGACCATTAATTGAATGACAAAACTTAATCATTTAAGTGACTCTCAAGCACTTAAACAATATTCTTCTTACATGAAAAAATTGATATGATTTATTTCTCATTTAAATGGGAAACAAACGTTTTGATAATGAGATTATCGCTTGGATAATACTTTGTCTCTTGATCAAGAAGCTTTAAAATTAAAACTCTTGCATTCAACCTTTATCTCTCATTTGAGATAGTACTTAATTAAAATATACATACAATAACAATTATTATTTCTACCAAATCATTTATCTAATTGATTCTAATTTACTAAATGGTTTTCAATAAGATATCGCAAGTTAACAGTTTGATCATGAGTTTCAAAATGTTAATTCAAAACAATTACAATTTAACCATGAAAATTAATAAAATGAGTAACCAAAGTAAACTTGTTAATGTAATTCAAATATATGTCTAAATACTATCATATTCTTATTTGTCAAATTAAATTAGGGATAGGTATGGATTAAATTTTTAAAGATCCAATCAAAATCCAATAATTGGATCAGATTTTCAATCCAAATATATTTTTGTTGCATAACTAGTATAGATTTTTTTTAAATCAATATCCAAATATTTGGATCAAGATTTGAATCCAAGTCTAAATATTTAGATTAAGTTCAAAATTCAAAACATATTTTGTATAAAAGAAATTTAAATTGATTTTTTTAGAACATGTGTTGTTGGCTTGACCCAGCCTATCTCCATCCCGACTCTGTCCAACAAGTCTCAATCATCACCCTCGGCCAGCTCATCTCGACTCTCGATTCAGGCCAGATCCTCTCACCCTTCGATCCACGTCATCTTGTCTCGACCTTCAACCCAATCCAACCCCTCTCGATCTCATGCCCATGTCGACTAGTCTCGACCTTTCGGTTGGAGCCGACTCGGTCGAGTTTCATTCAGGGTCGATTCGGTAGAATTCAGTCGAAATTGAATCTGCTAAACTTGGTTGAGTTTCTATCAAAGCCAACTTGGTCGAATTTTGGTTGGGGATGACTTAGTCGAATTTAACCAGAGTCGAATCAACTGAGGTTTAGTCGGAGGCGACTCCACCAAATTCGGCCAAATCTTGGTTGGAGCCGACTCGGTCGAATTTTGCCGAGTTCTAATCGAGGCGAATTTGTCCAAATTCGGCCGAGGCTGACTCGATTGAATCTGACCGAAATTTGGTTGATGCTGACTCGATTAATTTCGACTGAATTTTGATCGAGGCTAATTCAATTGAGTTTTTGCTAGGGCGACTTGGTCAGGGTTGACTCGACCAAATTTGGGCAAGTTTTGGTGGGCTTCGACTTGGTCGAAATATAGTCAAGTTTCAGTCGGGACTGACTCGGCTGAATTTGGTCGTGATTGACTCCGCCCAATGTTGTTGGGGCCAAATTCAATCGAGTTTCGACCGTAGCCGTCTCGCCCTAATTTGGTAGAGTTTCAGTCAAAGCTGACTTGACCGAATTTTGGTTGAATCTGACTCGACCGAATTCGGCCAAATTATCGAGGTCGACTCAGCAAAATTCGGTCGAATTTCGACCGGGAAGGACTCGGTTAAAATACACAAAATTTTGGCTAGGGCCGACTCGGTCAAGATCGACCAAATATTTTTCAAGGTTTACTCGGCCAAATTTTGGTCGGAACTGACCTAGTAAAATTGTCCCGAGACAACTAAGTTCAACCTTGTGTTCTGGACGACCCATCTTGACTTTCAGTCCAAACTTATCCGTCTCGACCTTTGGTATGGGCTAGTCTATCTCGACTTTTAACTCATCCCAACTAAAAATTAAAATTAAAATTTGGATTGGATATTTAAATTGTTCATATTTTAAAATATGAATTCAAAAAATGATATCCAATTGAAAAATTAAAAAATTTAAATAAAATTAAATCCAATTTTAATATAGTAAATTTTAAATAGATTAAATTTTTAATAAAATAAATATTAAATAAATTAGAGTAAAACTGAATAGATAAAGAAAAGTGATTTTTCTCTAACCCCTAAATTAAATAGTTAATATCATATCATCAATCCACACGTGAACTCAACAAACTATTACAATTTAGTATTCAAAACTATTACAATTCTTGAAACATTACAACCAAAATTGAAACCAATTTTTTTAATTTAAAAAGCATGACAACTTTTCCAATATCAAATCATCCAACACAACCCACTTAGTTTAACAACTTCTAAAGCTTTGCTCTATAAAAAAATAAAAGCATCACCTAAAACCTAAATAAGAATTTTGAAAATAGTTTGCTTCCGTTGCTTAAAAATCTTTTACTTTCCAAGAAATCTAATCTTAATGAGAGATAATAAAGATAATGAGTAAAGAGTGTTAAGAAATTTTCAAAAAGTAAAACCTAAAGAACAAATAGAATACGGTAAACTCAAACTACTTAAAAATCCTTTTTTTTTTTCTCAATTGATCATATATGCTGTACTATAGGCACATGCAAGCACAAATAGAAATGAGAACTTGAAAAATCAAAAAATGAATAAGAATTCTTAAGTGGATCCAAGTCTTCTTTACGTGTTAGAATTACTTTTAGTTATGTCGTAACTTGTAACGTCAGGAAGAGAAGATGATGATTGTATAATAAATAAAAAAAGAAACTACGAGATTTACTAAAATAAAATATCTTTCGGCGACCAATTTCAGAGATAAAAAATAATTAATTATTATAGTGATCAATTTAAATATTAATTTATAAATTAAAAATTATTTAATTTTTAAATTGATCATAATAGTGAATTGATGTCTAAATTGGTCACTAATATTAGCAATCAAGGTTTTAGCTAAAAAATAATAATTTATTTCTAAATTTGTCCCATTAATGATCAATTTAGATATAAATTTAAAGACATTTTTTTTAACTAAAATATTAATAACTAATATTAGTGTCCAATTTAAAAACTAATTCACTATAGACCAATTTAGAAATTATTTTAGTTATTAATAATTTTTAATTTTTAAATTAATCTCTAAATTAGTTAGTATATAATGACTAATTATTTTTTTTATTAAAATTAATTACTAATAATATATTTTCTTATAGTGATTTATATGTTTTAGAAATGGTGATTTTTTTTTTTTTTATAAATGAAGAATGCAATTGTTTGGTTTTAAATTCTATAACCTTTACAGTCTACTAAAACATGTATACGTATTTTTTATCAACTTGTATCTCTCTTTTCTAATATTCATAATGGTGGATTCTTAATACATACATGCGTGTGTGTATATTCACTTTATAATAATTTTTTAATATTTAATAAAATAAATTAATACCAATTTTCATCAAATAATTTAACTAGTGATATTTAATGATACATTTTGAAGAGTAGATTTTAAATTTGATTTATAAAGTGAAATTCTTATTTACTTTTATATATATATATATATATATATATATATATATATATATATATATATATATATATATTATAATTTGAAGTCTCTAATCAATATAAGATCTCTAATTAGACCTGTCAATTTGGGTCGACTGGTCTCAACCTTCGACTCAAGTTGGCCTGTTTCAGTCTTTTTGGCCTTGGTGAGACCGTCTTTACCTTCGACCTGAGACGACCCAGCTTGATCTTTAACTTAAATTCAAAATATTGTTTTCAAAAGTTAATTAAAGTATTTTAGTGGGACTTAACTCACCTTAGCCCTACTCCAAACTCACTTGAGAGGAAAGCTTTGGGGATTAAGACTATTGTTTTGACCCCTTATTTAGGAATCCCTAAAAGAGACTTAATGAGGGGTGGAATAGGATAACCTCTCTATGTCTAATACATTATTTCACATTAATAACTAATTACATAATACGTGAAAATAGATATCTCAATAACACATAACACTATAGATTTAAAACATAATATTAATATGGACTATAATATCATCTTAAAAAATAATTTTTTTCTCAAAAAATAGTTTTTTTTTAAATATAATAACTAATCCTTAACATAACTTGTAAAATGAGATATGTCGATAATTATATATTATAATTTTGTCATATATTTAAAAAATTTGTTAAACATTTTGAATTTACATCTTCTTTAAAAAATTGAACCAACGTCTGCTTATTACTTTTTTCATGCTTAGACAATTACGGTTTATTATTGATTTATTTAAAACATTTATTTTAATCTTTTTTTGTAGCATTTTATCTTTAAAAATTTAAATAATAAGGCTAAAAGATATTAAAATTATATAGATAAAGTAAAGGATTAAAGTAATATATATATATATATGTAGGAAATAATAAATTATTAAGTTAAAAGAAAAAGTTTACACAATTTATAAAGAGTGAACAAAAAATTAAGGAGAATGATCCGATGAGTCCTTTATTATTCTTGAATTTTTGAAATAATTTAGTATAGATTATTGATTAATTTACTATTATTTTTTAAAAATAATAAATGATTCACATTAAATTACATAAAAAATGAAAGATATGAGTAACAAATGGAATCAGAGTATAATTTTCTAAAAATTAAATCTATAATTATTCATCTGCACAAATGAATAAATAATGTAGTGAGCTTTTATTTTACAGGAACAATGTAAAAAATGTAAAAAATGTGTGCATTGTTTTGTTTTGGTACTATAGATAAAGAGAAGGGTTACGTGTCATTTTACGAGTGCCGAGGGTTTTGTGTGAGCAGTCAAATAAGAGAATGCGACACACAGTTTGGTCCTTTTGAAAACAAACGCCATTCTATCTCTTTCCCTCTTGTTTCCGGTAGAGTAACCGACACAACCATACAACGTTGAAAACATGATACCACATCATCCCTTTCAAAATCCTAAAATGCCCTTCTCTTACTCTTAAACTCTGAGGTCAAAGAGAAATACCCACAATTATTTATTTCACCAAAAGTGACGTAGAAAAGTAAAACAAGATGGGATAAAAATATTAATTTTACTTTTTATTTAACAAAATAAAAAGAAGAAAATTTAATTTTGTGAAACTAATGACAATATATCTACTTCCCAACTTACAATGAAATAGCAAGAAAACTGACTTCTCTCATGGTGATATTACTTTAAATACCTAATAAATTATATTAATTATTATTTTCGACATTTCAATCATTCCTGTAAATTTCATGATTAAAAAATTAAAATAAATAAACGATCTTTTTTGTCTTTTGATAAATCCATCTCATCTAAAGTTTTGAGAAGAAATTGTTAAACAATATCAAAGATTCAAACTCTATATGAAGCTTGGGTGTAAGAAACTTGACCACATTTAGGATGTTCAAGTTATTATAATAATTTTCAAAGAATTTTTTAGTATAAATATTATCGTATGTCTATTATGCTCAATATTTTTTGTTTAAATGCAAATGATTATTTCTTTTTCTATTTACTTTTTTTCTATATAAGTGATGATGCTCATTTTTATTGTGCTTCCTTATTCTTTCCTTGAAATTTTGTTGCTATTATATTCTCTCACCACATTTTGGCGTTAGTGTTATCTTCGAGTGTACTCTTTCCTTGAGGTCAATTAGTACCACTCCAAATTAGTATAGGTTAGGATTATATTTTTTTAATTATATTCTCCCACCATTTATAGTGTAATAGCACAATTGAATTTTATTGTAAAGTTAGATAAACGGAGGTTTAATTTGTTAATATTCATACATTTAATTAGAAAGTCTTATATTCAATGTAGTTATTTTTTAGAATGATATTTAACAAAGATTTTTTTAACAAATTTTGACAAACTAATTATTTAGGTAAAAAAAAACTCATTATTACTTCATTTTGGTTAAATAATAATAAAAAAATCTATTATGTAAATTTTGTCAAATTTATACAAAAAAAAAATTGTCAAAATTTTTTTTCTATTTTTTTATGTCCTTATTAAAGTATTACAAGTGACCATTTGATGAATTAGAACTTGATTTATTGATTTTTTTCTTTTGCATAAAAATTTGATTGAATTATTATATAATTTGTATGTTAATTTTGTGTGCAAGATCATGAGAATGTGGAATTCCACATTTATAATTGTGATGTGCAATCTTATTCAAATTAACATTGTTTCTATTTATTCTTCTATTAAACCTATTTGTATAAGTCTCGAGATATTTGACTTTGACAAATTTTATTATTTATATTTTAATAAGTTCATAACTGAAGTGTTATGATGCTAAAATTTTGGAAGAATTGCGTTATATATATTTAACATGGAGTGTGAATCTTAATTACTATTTGATATTTAATACAAAAAGTTATGTATTGTCTTAATTCTAAATTGTCACTATGATTTAATTTATACAAAAACAAGAGAGAAATAACATCCATTGTATTGAATCTTAAATGTTTGGTTGACAATTTGGATAGATCAATCATTTTATAATAGTTCATTAGTACATATTTTAATTTACATCTCATATTTTATGGAACTTCAATTGATTGCCTTTTGTGTTAATCTTCACTTGCATTTTATTGTAGTTGAGTTTATGTCATTATTGTTATTTTGTGTCACTTAAAAGAACAAAACAAAATGTTCCTATTTTTTTTTTTTTATGAAATATGAGAAAATGATTAAAGTTTACATGCTAATAAACTATTAAAAAATGGGTTTTCCTAAAAGGGACAAGGTCACATGTTTTGATTTTAAAAATGAGTTTACATGATTTTTAACAAAACTAAATTTCAATCATGCACGTAAAAGTTTAAATATAAAATGAAGTTGGATTAACCCAATACACATAAGTGATTATTATTATAGAAGATTAGAAAATTTTATACAATGTGCTCAACATCATGTTGATGGTAATGGGGATGGAGTGTAATGATTAGGTATCCTTGTGTGAATTGTTTGAACAGCAAAAAAAAATTATATGTTACAAAATTATGTTAAATAATGCACAGGCTTTACATAATTATTAACAACGTTAAGGTTGATGAATTTAAAAACAACAAATAGGTTGACAGATAAAAGTTTCACATAATTGTTGTAGTTGTTAAATTTTTTTAGAAGGAAATACACTACCCAATCAAAATTATCAAACAAAGAAAAAAATTTATTTTGTGAGAGTATGTAGTATATAAGAATACATTTATGTCCTAATGAGTGTATTGTATATAAACAAATGTTTGAAGAATTGAAAAACATGTTTCTAGTATGGATCATCATATTGTATTTTAAAATTTTTTTTGAAGAATTGAAAATTTTGTCTCTAGTATGGATCATCATGTTACAAGATCAGGGACCGATAAAGACAGTAACGAGGAGATGGCAAAAAATAGTTCCCTATCAAGTTTGTTTGGTATTTTAAAATAATTTTAAGGCTACATGTTTGTTTTCAAATTCAAATGTCACAAAAAATCTTATATGACATGTAGACGAGAGAAATGTAATGGACTGCTTTGTCATAAATCTAGAAATCTAAGACTTGTACTACCAATAAATGAAATGAATTTATTTAGTAATGTAAGTATCAATCATAGTTCATGACATATTTTTTTTAATTATTTGTAACTTACCTATATGGTTGTATATAGAGTGAAAATATGCGATGCTCTCTATGATAATTCCTAGTTCAAGACAACCATAAATTGGTATAGATGTTTATCATAGTTAGTTGATTGAAGATTTAAGATTGTTGTGTAATAAGGCAATTGAAGTATTTGATGAGTTTTCCAATGGGTTATTTTAGATGTATGGCATGTGCTATTTTATACATTTAATGACTTTTATACATATGTGAACTTATTAAGTTATAGTGTTAAAGATCATAGAGCATGTTATGTGTGTGTAGAGAACATGTTGCATAAGTAGTCGAAACATGGAAGGAAAATAATATATTCACAACATTAGAGATTTCTAAAGGTCCTCCCATAATGTAGATGAAGAAAAACTTGTAACGAACACCAAGACAATGTCATATGGATGTCCATCTTATTTGATCTCCCATATTGGTGCAAGTTAAACATCAGACATTGTATAAATGTAATGCATGTGAAGAAAAATGTGATAAGGAATCTTCAAGTGAGACAAATTTGAGAATAAATTGTCTTTAAGAAGGAGGGTATGATAGATGATTATCTCCTAAATTTCAAGTGATATGAATTTAAGGACAAATTCTCTTTAAGAATGAGGGAATGATAGAGGATTATCCCAAAATTTCATACAAGAAGAACTTGAAGATGAATCTTTACACTTTAAAGGACCTATGACAAGGCCAATGAGCAAGAGATTGGAAGATCAAATCTATTCAAGGCTCATGATGCTACAAATAATTGGAAATTCAAAGGATATGAATATCATGGCTTGAAGCACATTTGAAGGATAGTTTTTAGGAAAACTAGTTTATGTTTCATTTGCTTAAACAGTGACCTATCAACCACTACTACAACCTTTCAAGGATTGAATTGGATATTTATACATGAAACAACTTACCTCCCTACACATCCCAACCTAATCACTCACACCATTCTCTTTTCCTTTGACACATGCTTTGTTTGTTTCTAGTGATGTCTTGTATATGAAGAAAGAAAAATAAGTGGCACGCTTGTTTGTTTAAAGCAAAATGTGTTGATTTGAGAGCACGAATTTAAGGGAAAATATTGAAGAAGTACTCTTGCTTGGGTGATGAGAAGAGGTGAGAAAGAAATGTCACCATGATTGAAGTTACAAAATTACCCTATAATATTCACAACCCTTCTTCGTGTTTTTTGCAGATAGGTGTTTTGTGAGTGGAATTGTGTAAAGAGGGGTTGAAAGATAGTCTTGTGTGGTATTGTGAAGATGAATGGAGGTAAGTGGATAGTTTCTGTGTGAATGAAGAGGGAGGTTTAGAACTCTCTGAAAGTGGTGTCCAATGTAGATGGAACATGTAATAATAAAAAAATAATAAGTATAATAATAATAATAATAATAATAATAATAATAATAATTTACACTAATTATATTTTATTTCAAGTTACTTTTATGACTGAGGATAAAATGATAATATTTCATTTTTATCAATTAAAAAATATATTTTTAATATATCTCGTCCATCATACCACTCACTAACTTTTACAAATTTTCATTTCAAGTCCCTTTATTTCTCACTATCTTTTAGTTAATCTAAAGGATCTTATTTTCACCTTTCTTTTTTCTCAAATCCACTCTCCCAAATCAATTTTCCAAATAAACATACTCCAAGTCAAACAAAACTCCACAAACAACAATTTCATGTCACAAAACAAAACATCAACTACACACCATCCTTTGAACCATTAAAAATAAAATCAAACATATCTTCCATAAATAGAAAATTAAGGTTGACTTTCTTAAACCAAGAAGCAAAACTCGTGGGGAATGGGAAAGGGGTAGGGCATTAAATTGATTTTGAAAACTTTCTAAATAAAACTTCTTTCTTCAATTTTTTTAATTTATAAATTACAATTTCTTGAATTCTAGTTGATACAAGAATTGAAAGAGTAAATAAAATATGATAGAGAAGAATGAAGGGCACATAATAAATCATACTAATTCGGATAACCACTAATCCTAAATCTAGTCTTAACTTTTTTCTTAAAAATATAGTTTCACTATCAACAAAAGGGTTTATAGAAAGCAACAAAACAATTACAAACACACTAAAATATATCAGCCTTAATGAATTCAATATCCTAAAGTGGATATCAACCTATCAATTATTGAATAACTTTACAAGGATTTATGCCTTATCCATTTTTTAGTTATCTAAAAAGATGTTTAGTCTCATAAAATCTATTTCGGACAATCCAAAAAAACTCTAATAGAACATCAAGTATATAACAATACAAAAAAAAAAAAAAACTTGTAAAAACCCAAAAAAAAAATCAAAAAAAAAAAAAAAAAAAAAAAAAAAAAAACTTGGAAACACCTCTAGGAAAACAAATTGATAAAAAGTTACCATAGCAAAAACACATTTTGAAATCTTTCACACAACACAACCTTTGGATGATTTTAAAAACTTTTGAGAGCACTTGCAAATTGCATTTAGATCTTAGAAAATGTGAGCATAATTCCTTCCCTATAATTGTAAAAATTACCTCAAAGAAATTGATTATCTACTTATAGAGTTTTAAAAATATAAATTGAAAATGTACTAATATTCATAATCTATTATTTTACTTGTTAACATTATCTTGACATATTTTTCAAAATATTTTGCAACGTCTATATGTTATAATTGATTATTACACAATTTAATTGATTAAATATGTTATTCACTAATTACAAAAATAATTTTAATTGATTCAAAAAATCATAATTAATTATATTATGACAAGTTAAAAAACTTGCAAATGATTTTTGTTTCAATCGATTATTTATCTAGATTATTTTGTTTTTAGAACATCTCAAGATCAAATTAATTGATTATTTAAACCTTTCATTGATTAATCGGTTAAAAGCATTAAATTTCGTTTCAAGCTTAATTTTAGTTTATAGAAAACGTGTTTACTCGTTACCATAGGGTGTATTGGTTTAAAAAATTCTAATAAATACCTTATATGAAGAGTCAAATAGAAACAAAAATAGATACTAAATTAAAATACTTTCACACATGCAAACATAAACACAAAATATTAAATAAACCTTTATGCCAACTTTAAAGTCAACAATCAAAACTATGAAACATACATTTTTAAGCTTCTAGGGTTCTTTGAACATTCTTCACACGATTCAATTTATAATATAAAAATAAATATGATAAAGTAATTACTAAAAAAATAATAACTTATTTGCACAAAATCTATTATTGGATAAAAGTGTAAAGTTTCTTGTCGCCATCATTAAATTTTAATTAAATTACAATATGGTACTTAGTATTAGGATTATAAAAACTTATCATAAATTTGAATATTTTTAAATATTGATTTTTCGAAGCAATGATAACAAATCCAAAAAACTGAACACGTATGCGATGTTTGATTTTTTTTCTGAATGAGATTGGACATGGCGTGGTCAAGAATGTGATAAGAAGTTGAAAATAGAAAATATATAATTAATTTAATACGTTAAAATAAAATATTTAATAATATATATTTTATTTACATTACATTTACGATTACCCACTAAAATAATAAAATAACATTTACAAAAGTATAATGAATAAATAAGATGGCGTCATGTTTTATTATTTAAATAGCATATTTTATATCTGTTTTTCATATATAGAGTATGTTAACTTTAAGTATAAAGAGTATAATAAAACAAACTGTTACATGACGCATGATAAGTTTAGTTTTCATTTATCTTTCTGAAATGAGATAATTATAATAAGGGTTTTTGTGTGTGTATTCTTAGAGTATGAATTCTCTTTCACGGTCAAAATATTTCAGTAGAAGAGAGATGAATATAATATATTTAAAAGATGTGTTAGGAAATTATAATAACTCAAGTTGTATGACTTTTTTTCTTCTCCTAATAATAATATACAAAGATAAAACGTTTTAATAATAAGATGAATAAATTATTTAAAAGTATGAAAAAGCAATCCAAAATCACGAAAATCACTTGGTGGAGATTACCGTGTTTAAGGGAGGGTATTCTCGTCCTAAAAATACCTGTGATGAAGCTAAAAGGGAACAATGGCGGAAGGAAAGGAAAGTGAATAGAGGCCTCAAAAACCTCAAAAACCCTCTCTCTGTTTCTCTCTCTGTCTCTCTGTGTCTCACTCACTCACTCACCCAAACACACACACACACACACTCGAACTTCACTGTGGAAGCTTCATCCATTCATCATTGAAGGGTAGTACTAGTAATTTGACCGAAGAAATGGCGACTCATCATCTTCCCGACCACTTCAAGTGTCCAATTTCCCTAGAAATAATGTCGGACCCTGTAATCCTGTCTTCGGGTCACACCTTCGACCGTTCCTCAATCCAACGTTGGCTAGACGCAGGCTACAGAACATGTCCAATTACCAAGTTGCCCCTCCCCGACCAACCTTCCCTCATTCCCAACCACGCGCTCCGAAGCTTAATCTCCAACTACACCCTCCTACCTCCTCTCCACCAAACCATTTCCCAACCTCAAACCCTAATTTCCACCCTCACCTCTCCAGCTTCTTCCTCCGATTCCAAAATCGATTCCCTCCGCCACCTCACGCGCCTCTCCAAGCGTGACTCCGCCTTCCGCCGCCACCTCGCGGACTCAGCCGCCGTCCCCGCCGTCCTCGCCGCCGTCGTCGACCCTGCTCTCCAGGAGACGGCGCTCCCGCTTCTGCTCAACCTCACCCTCGACGACGACTCCAAGGTCGGCCTCGTCGCCGAGGGCGTCGTCGCGCGCCTCGTCGCCGTTCTACTCAACGCGCCGCCTGACTGCCGTGCCGTCGCGGCCACCATCGTCACCAGCCTCTCCGTCGTCGAGGTCAACAAGGCCACCATCGGCGCTTTCCCGGCGGCGATCGCGGCGCTCGTGGCGATAATCCGTGACGGAAAAGGAAGGGAGAGGAAGGAGGCCGCCACCGCGCTTTACGCGCTCTGCTCCTTTCCGGATAACCGGAGAAGAGCCGTGAGTTGCGGCGCTGTGCCGATTCTGTTGCGGAACGTAGAAATTGGATTGGAACGGTGCGTTGAGGTAATTGGCGTTCTGGCGAAGTGTAAGGAAGGGAGGGAGCAAATGGAAGGTTATAACGGTTGTGTTCAGATTCTGGCTAGCGTTTTGAGGAACGGAAGCTCCAGGGGGATTCAGTATGCGCTTTTCGCACTTACTTCACTTTGCTTGTACAGTCAGGAAATGGTGCTGTTAGCTCTTGAAGAAGGTGTTCTGGAAGCTTCTATTGTGTTCGTGGAAGATGATAATGAGAAGGTAAGGAGGAATGCGTGTAATTTGATTCGGGCTCTCCGGGGCAACAACAGCAACCACGATCGGGTGGAGTGATTATGGAAAATGAATGGAACTGGGATGTATGAAGTATCAGTTTTGATGGGAAGAAAGATTTGTTTGTCTCTCCTCAGTGGAGGTGAGTTGTTGTTTTTTGTTTATTGGTTCTGCCATGTTGGGTGGGTCCTCTGTACAAAATGGAAAGAAGATCATTTTTTTTTTTTGTTTTGAATGTGATAGGGTTCTTTTGTATGTTGTATATTGAATAATGATGATGATGGGCTAGCTCTCTGTTGTTAGTTTAGCTGTTCGGAATGGGAAAGTTAAATCCTTTGAACTGTAGTGCTTCATAGTTAGAACATTTCTTCTGGTTTCTTCGTAATTTTACTGGGTTAATTCTTAACATCTTGATTTTAACTTCCAAGTTGTGTTTTTTTATGTCTTTCCTTCGTATGTAAGTAGTAGTTCTGTTGCTGTGCATTTGAAATTTTAGTGTAACTCATGAATCATTTGAATGAAAGAAAAAAAAAGTGATTGAAATGAAGCTTGAATTCAGGATATGATTTTGGAATGTTATGTTTCAACATTTTTATTTCTTCACTGCTTTCCTCTACAACAAAACAAATTAATTTTCAAGCTCAAATTTTAATTTCTTCCGTATGTATAATTTTTATGTTTCCTGAATCAAACATAAATGTGCATTTCAATAAGTTTAGAAAACAGAACCTGTCAGGCTAGAATTGAAAGTCAAATTTGTGAAGACTTATGAGACATGGTTTTCATTGAGCTATAATTGCCTTGGATGGTTGATTTAGACCCGAATGCTCTATATGCTTTTATTGTTTATGTTAATAGGAAATCAGCATTTTTTTACTTGTGAGGTACATTTTAACTGGGAGGATATTGACTTGCAAGTTAGTTTTCTTTTCACTTTTCACCCTTAAAATGTGTTCAGCAACCAGTCATTCCTACTATATCAATTGCAAGTAAAATATCTTGTTCTTTTGAATTGGCATGCACAGTTTGTTCATTCAGTTTTATGTCCTTCATTTTATTACACCAATATGACTATTTCTGGACTTGGAATTGTTTTTGCATATGAATATGTACATGCATGAAATAAATTCCGAACAAATGAAATTTTAGAAATCCATCTGATGTAGTTATTGCTTTAATCTTAATATTGGTAAGATGCCAAGGTTTTGATGTTTTTGTTCAACAAGAAATGACGATGTTGGCCTGCCAATTTGGGAAAATGTGTTTATTTTAGCATGATTGTATGCAAGTAAATGTGCAGTTTATCCGTGAAAGTTCTTACTAATAATTTTTCAGATGGCAACAAACAAAATACTTAAGTTCGAAAGCTATCACTGCTAATATCATATGGATATGAACTTAAAAGGTCACAGGAAAACATTTTTAGCCGTCAAATACACCGGTTGGAGTATAGATTCTTCACTGAATTTTTTGGTATTGTCTTCTGCTGTATTAAAGTATATTATATTGATACTTTAATATATTTTAAAATTTCAAAATTAGTTGTCATAAATATATTTTGAAAGAGATATAACAGAGGAATAGTATAGGAAAACCGACCATAGAATCCAAATTCCACTGGCCGTAAAAGTATTTCAAACTAGTGGTTTATGTTTAATAGTTCTATACCACTGGTTTTCAGTTTACTTCAATTTTCTGACAACTTCTTTCTCTTCTAAATAGATTTTGCTCTGATTACTGTGATATATACGAATTAAGAAAGTAATGCCGAGTGCTTTTGAGACAGGTAATTAGGGATTCGTTGCTTCTACCCCTCTCCCATCCTCTTCTCTTTTTTTCTATTTTTTTTTAAATTTTATTAATTGGTGTGATTTACTATAGGGTTGTGATTTTTTTTGGAACATTTAATTTTTTTTACTCTCAAGATGAGGATAGCTACTTGAAATGGGAGGGGACTGATGGGTTAGTCCGATGCATTTTCTGCATTTTGGTAAATTCTTTACAAGATATGTTGACAAATTGGGTTAGGGCCCTGCATCATGTGATCAGTAGTGCTGCTTTATTAATATTTAAGTATTTTGAATTGTGGTTGGCATGTAGCGTTGAGAACTTCACCCATGCAATAAAATTGCTTTTATCCATTAAAAAATGCGCTGTCTTGGAGTAAGGGAAGAGTTATGAATAGTTGGTCCTTGCAGAACTTATTGCAGCCTTACAAAAAAAAATATACTTTCTGCAATATATTAGTACTGCAAACATTTTTTCGCCAATTGAGTACACTGACACGGTTTCAGTGAGGTTTGTACCCATGCCATGTTGTTAACATTAGTTTTAATATCAAGATTTTAGTTCATGTCTAGCGGAAAGACTTCTGTTCGCTTTAATTATGTGCTAATTCTCTATCGATTGTGATATTGTTAAAGTTTGTCAGAAATACTAATTGAAGATTGAGGATGTGCTGAGGGTATATCCTTTGCAGGTGCTATTTTCCTTGTGTTTTGAATTCATAGTGATTTCCAATATGCATGCCATCTAACTCTTAAAGTTTGGTTGGGCTGATTTAATGGAAAATTGCATCATAAAGTTTTCTGATTTCCCTACACATAAATACCTATGCACGCTTCTCCACCTGGTAAAGGAGGCTCTGCCAAGTGGTTAAACTTCAGCAGATAACACCGGGCAAGTTGCTACTTTGTTCGGTTTTGTAGTGTGGATAGCAAAACATTTGTGTTTCCAATGATGGTATTTGGCAGGTAATTTGGCTTGACGTCAGAAGTTTTTACCTGAAATCGTTACTACATGTTATTTAAAGTCCTGGATTTACAATATTGATGCAGAATTTGATGCAGAATTTAGTGCAATGGTTTGTTACAGGGCATACGATTCTCAGGGAATTTATTTTTGATTCACTTTATACGAGTTTTTACTCCAGTGGTGTGTATTACACTTTCAAACACCATTTGATGTTGGATTCATTTGTCCTAATATTGGTTTGGTCAGCACACTTTTTCTGGCATTTGGTACCTTTCTACACATCTCGATTCTTTTCATATACCTCGCGTCTTCCTTTTTTGATTGTTTGTTTCTGGGTTTTCTTTTTCATTACGATTCCCTGCAGGAGAGTGCAACGGGGTTTATGGAATCATTCTTATATTAAAAGAGTTGTCTTAAACAGACCTAGATATGTTTGGGATTAAGAACATAAAAACATTTTAATACAAACTTCTATTATACTATGTAGCAGGTAGCATCATCGGATCATGGTTGCAATGATTATAAAACTCTTAACAATCCGTTTGGCTTTACATTACAATAAACAATGCGTAGCTCACGAATCTATGTGATAGCTAGCCGGATATGTTAACTGTGTGGTGGAGGGTTTTATCCGCGTGCGTAGAATTTTCTTTCACTTTTTTTTTACATTATCGCGTCACATCTCAGATGCTTCCAGGATTAGAAAATTATAATTTAGCTCTTAACTTTTAGTTAGAGTGTACGTTTCCATAAACAGTTACTCTAGCTAGTATTGCTTCTGTCACACTTCATATATATATAATTAATTTAGTAAGTGGTTTTATCTTGTTTTTCAAATGACACTTGAAATATGGTTTTAATTGACTAATATTTTTATCAAGTTTTATTAAAATCATTAGACAATGGCCATTGGACTATTTGAGAAGATCGTTTGATGGCTGAGAATTTTGTTAAATTGTTTTCAAAAGCAATTTATAAAGGATAGTCAAAGGTTCAGAATAGGTGCAATAGAAAGTAATACTGGTTTGATTATAAAAGTATCCCCAAGTCAATAATTAATTATAAATATTTTCAATGTATCTTTTGGCTTAGAATTGCAAATGTTATTATTATTTCTGTCTTAGGATATACAATCAATTTTAGTTATATAAAATAAGTTTTTACGAAACCGCATTTAACTTTTTATAATATTGTTCAACTCTTATTTCTATCAATAACAAAAGAATTTATTTGAATATTATAAGGATAACTCTAAAAGGAAATATAAATTATTTGTTAAAGCATATAGAAGTGGATAAACAATTCTTCATGGATAGTCTAATCTTTATCAATTAATATTATCGTTTAAGATAATTCCAAGTAATATTATATTTTAATGATCTAATAATATATTTCGTAAGCATGAAAACAAGTATTTATAAGATGAGCGTACACGAATACTTGATCCTCCAAAGCAAGAACATATGAACTATGTAGGACAATTAAATAATGATTACCATAAAACGTTATCAACAAAGTAGCAAACACTAAAAATGTATAACACAAAATAAAAATTTAATTTGCTATACTATCAAATCTTCACTATACTCGACTCAAATCCTCATGTTGATCTAACATAGTAAACTAACTCATCCTAAGGTCGCAATTCCAATGGTCTTATTCGATATATTTATGTATAATTTTTTTTTGTGGATAAAAAATGATTCAAAGTGATTTGTTTGACTTTACGTGCTATATTCAATAATGTTGTAAAACTTCTCTTAGTGCAAGATCTTTCTTTATAGCATCTAAAAAGCTGACTACAAAATATTTCTTATTTGTAAAATCTTCACTTTGTGAAATTTTCTCACTTAAGTCGTTATTATTAATAGATTATATCCTCTCTACTAAGAAATTTTTCTATAATAATTCAAACAGCTCTCTTGATGGCAGAAGTGACAACTAAAAGATATTTCAGAAAGCTATAGAATAGAAGTGGCTTTGTGAAAAAGAATACTTGCTCTTCATCTTAGGAGATAATAAATAAGATCAAGGAATAATTTTGTATACTCGTTGCAAGTTATAAGTGACGTTGATAATATTTGTAATCAATTTCTGATTAGAGAAACTTTTTATAATTTGTAAACGAGAACTAGACATATTGAGGTGAATCAATATAAAAATTTAAGTATTACACTATGTGCTCTATTATACTTATACTTGTCCTTAATTGTATTTGTAAGTTGTTTGTGATTTTTTTTTTTTGAAATCATTTTGTATTATTGAAAATTTATCAAAATCACTAATAATTTGAAGAGTTTCTATATATAGACATTTTGCATAAGATCATTGAAGCTTGTATGCAAATGTTTTGCCCTTTGTTAGTAGGGATGGCAATGCGGGTTGACCCGGTCCATATTTGGTCAATACTATGCAGGTCGGCTTGTCCCGCCCCACATTTTAACTGTGGGCTGCGGGCTGAAAAGTCTGGTCCATCCTACATAAGTGTGGGCTAGTGGGCTCGTGGGTCAGTCCGTTTTTTTCTTAAAAAAATTCTTATGATAAAACTTTCAATGTTCAAAAAATTGGAAAACTTTAAGAAGTTCATAAAATTAAGCAAAATTTTTGGGGAGTTGGATGATAAATTGATAATTCAAACATTTTCATCATATTCACATTCGTACTATGACATATACGAATGTATTCTTTAAATTTTAGCACATTAAAAAATACACAATACTTATCTTTTCCAGTCATATAAGAATTTGGAACGTTAATATAATAGTCAATAAAGAAAGTAATTGATATACATAAGTATAAATTTTTTTATGCGAGCTTGCAGGTTCACTATCCTGGTCCGCCTCGTGTTATTTCTTTGGGTCTGCGAATTGGCCCAACGAGCCAGATCCATATTGCCACCCCTATTTGTTAGCACTTTATCAAATGTCTAAAACAAATATGTTTATAACAGATATAATATTAAATTTGTTAATAAATAGCAGGTTGTATACTTTTACATCAACAATATTTTCTGAGTATGTGAAACTACTTTGACATTGTTTAAGTATTAATTGAGGTGTTTATGGTTGTCTTAGAACTTGAAAGCTCTAGGTATTAAACCCTATTTAGACCTATCTAATCTACCAAACCATCATTAGTTGTAACTCACAATTGTAGGAAATTTCATGTTAATTTTATTTACTTAAAACACTACATAGAGTGTTGAGAAGGACCATAGCATTATTAAAATTGACCTGTCATAAATATGCATATTGCGTTGGCTAAAATACTTCAATTTCATACCTCTTCGGTTAATGTCACCACACTACAACATTTTGTAGTTTAGACCACACTAAATTAGATAACGACTAAATAAATGTGGCCTAAACATATAATAAACAACATTTTTATAAATGTTGTATAAATATCATGAAAGCCCATGATTATACAACTGTTGCTTTAAACTATGTGGACAAAACCAGTAAAAATGTGGTCTAAAAATATAAGTGAGGTTTAAAATCAACTTGAAAAACTGTTGTCTATTGTAAGGATTTTAAGCAACGGTTTCAAAAACATTGTCGTACTAAAAACCGTTGTCTATTACCTATAACCACACTCACCTATACCACACCTAAAAAAATGTGGTATAATCTTTAGACCATGGTTTTTATAATTTAGATCATAATTTTATGTTGTTGTCTAAAGTGATTTTTGTTGTAGTGCCAATTTGCTAAAATCTCCAATTGTTGGTTACAATAGTTTCCTAAAAGTCATTCAAAACAAAAAACAAGGTTCGTGAGCATTACACAAGCATTTGGTGAAACTGTGAATTTAGTTGGACCAAGTTCAATTAACTTTTAGGTTTTAATTTAACTTAATATTTTCTTCCTAAGATAGAAATTCCATCAACAAAACTATTAAATAATTTGATGTTATTTTCCTTTGTAACATCTCTTATACGCGCACGTCTATGTCCACGTCCACATGCACGCATACAAGCACACACACACACACACACACCACATAGGTGATTACATGCACACGCACACGTGCACACACAGATACACCACAAAGGCAATTACACACACATGCACACACAAGCACACACCATGAAGGCGATTAGTTTTATTTTGATGTAATTTGAAACATCTTTACAAAAATTAGTATATATGAAAAATGTATCTTAAGAAAATATCTTGGGTTTTTGTTCCAAAATTTTGGTTCAACTTGGATAATAGACAAAATTCATTCTTTGGAATGTAGTGAGTTTTAAATTTTGAGGTTGAATGGTTGGAACTGGTTTGGATTTCTTGATTTTGTTTTTTGGTTTACAACTTGTTTGGGTATTTTTGAAAAAAAATATATAAAGAGTGTTAAATTCATATTTCCTTCCTTTTTGTTCTTCATATGAGGCAATTTCTGCCCAAGTTTTGTGTGGTAAGGATGTTAAGCCTTGCTCTTGAAGGGCTAATAAAGTTTGAATTTGTAAAACATAGTCCATCTTGGTTTGTTTGGTTGTTTAGGTAGGACTCGATGATTGAATTGATGACTCAACAATTTGTTTTGATGTTTGTTGGATTCTTGACATAAACTACTTTGAAGGGGTTTGTGACCTTGGTGGTTGGCTAGGCCTTTGTAGTCCCAATGAAATGTCTCAACTTCTAGTTGAAGCCAAAGTTTCTTTTTAAAGGCATGTTGCTTTCAACTATTTTTTCCCTAAAAAATTCATGAGTGATGTAATTAGGGAGAGAATTTGAGGTGCCTCTAAGATATTCAATTTCAAAATAAAAAACACTTAAATTGCTTGTCATCTAGAAAAAAAAATTGTTTTGATGCTAAATTTTTAACATCTTTTTCTAAAATGTCTTTTGTAGATTTTCAATCAACACAGATAAGAAATTCATTAGCAATCAAGTAATGGGGATAAAGGTAATCATGTGACAGTTGCACATTTTAAGATAAAATATCTAGGCAAAGAAGTCTTATGGAACAAGCTAATTATACAAACAAATATCTTCAAATTTTTGGAGATAAGTTAATCTTCCCTAAATCTGAACTCTTAAAATTAGGTAATTCCTCTTCTGTCCAGGTGTTTACCTCAAAGAAATTAGAGAAAACTCTATTTAAACCTTTTAAAACTAAAGTTAAAAGGCCAAGAAAATTTTCAAAAAAACGTGAACCAAAGCTAATTATGATCAAAATCGCAATGATTTATTAAGTAAAATTAATAATTTACTAAATACAACTATTGTTCCTAACACTCTATAAAATGTTGAAGAAGTCTTTTCAATACTCAAAATTAGAGAACCAATAAATCCATAGTTGTCCACGATCAAAGTTCGGATTATGATTTCGAACCCAATACTAATCTTCCCTAAATTAACCCAATTAATATTACCACAAATAGACAATGGAACAACTTAACCAAACGAACAACTCTAGACCTCACCATAGAAAATACATACCCGAATCTTAGTAGTTTTAATGCCAACAATGTTTATGAATGGATCATTGATGGAAAATCTGAATATAACATCATGCAAATGCTTCAACATATGGCTATGGTTTGTACAACCTATGAAACTTCAGAGGAAGTTATAGCCAACATCATATTGTTTGGATTTATTGGACAACTAAGAGGATGGTAAGATCAATATCTCACAAAGGACTAAAAATCATCAATCTTTTCAGTCATTAAAGTAGATGAAAATAGTGATTTTTTTAAATGGTGAAACTATCCCAAATGTTGTTAACACATTAATGTTTACCATAACACACCACTTCATAGGAGATCCCCCTTGGGGAAGGATAGACATGTAAAATTATTGTTGAACCTTAGGTGCAAAACTTTAGGAGATTTTAAATGGTATAAAGACAACTTCATTACAAGAATTTATACTTAGAAAGATAGTCAACAACCTTTCTGAAATGAAAACCTTTTAACCTATTTTCCTAGATCATTGGAAGATAAGGTTATGTATAAGATTGGAAGTTAACTCCTAATAATATTATTCTGTATGATTATCTAGACATACTAAAACAAGAGTTCAGAAATCTAGAAGACAATTTCAAAAAGAAAAATAACAAAAAAACCACCAGGACAAAAGTATTCAAAAATTATGTTATAATTGTAGAAAACCTGGTTACATGTAAGTATAGGACAAAAGTAATATATATATATATATATATATATATATATATATATATATATATATATATATATATATATATATATTTCTTTCTGTTACATGAGATTAACATATAATATAATTTTGTATGAGAGTATCACTAAAAGAAATTCACTAATTACCTACGAAATATTATTGATGCTTAAAAATCTATCATTAAATTCTAATTCATCGATGAATTTTTTTGATGAATTTCACATTTTAATTTATTGACAAATCAATAGGAAATTTGATTGTAAAATTCGTTGGAAATAGTTGCCTCTAAATTATAATAATTATTATTAATAGATATTTTTGTTGGTAACTTTTTATCGTAATTATTGATGATCATATTCTGTCGGTAAATCCATTAATACTTTAGGAGACAAATTTTCCACCCAATTTGATGGAGTTTATATATATATATATATATATATATATATATATATATATATATATATATATATATATATATATATATTATATATATATATATATATTTTATATAGGGAGG